>SDBS01002599.1_pt1 | contig 17997 bp, 18 predicted proteins | sample 2277091 | NCBI WGS metagenome assembly SDBS01 (sample SAMN10404972, study PRJNA504765) | marine sediment metagenome | isolation source: marine sediment core GS10_PC15, 163 cmbsf | place: Arctic Ocean: Southern Knipovich Ridge | collected 2010 | reverse complement strand
CATTTTCGACATGACAAATTCTCCTTGCTTGGAAAACATTTTAATTAATTTTTGGCGCTACGCGCTAAAATTAATTATTATCCTTTTTGTCGTCGAAATATGTAACCTATACAGGGAATGACAAACAGAGTATAAAATCCTACTTTTAATTTACACGATTTTAGGAGGATGGCTGCCGTGATAAACAGCTATTATAGCAGCAACAGCCGATGCAACTGCAGCTACCACTGCTATAATCGCAAATATTTGAGAATGTTGTGACATTCTATATGCTTGCTCGTTCCGAACTCTTAATAGAAGCTCATAATAACTAGTCTTTTGCTGCCCCATGTTACCGGTTAAATTTTTGTTATCTACTCCAAGCGCCTTGGCCTTTTTGAGAAGGGCCTCTTTAGTGATTTTTTTCAATATAAACTACCTTCGATTTTATTCCATATCAGGACTATATTTCCCTAAACACGCGAAGCTGTTTAATTTGGCGCGTTTATACAAAGCATCTTGTGCAGCCGAAACATTTTCAGGTTTGCCACCCCAGGCTTTTAATGCAGGTGCTTGTAAGGCACGGCCATAGGAAAAGCTGAGGTTCCATGGTTTTGCTGTATCTGACGCATTCATCGTATTAAGATGTGCTGTCGCCAGTTCATCGGTTTGACCACCAGAGAGAAAATTAATTGTTGGTACTGCTGCCGGAATAGTTTCGCGCAAAATTCGCAAGGTCGCTTCTGCTACTTCTGTAACACTAGCTTGCTCAGGGTTTTCTTTACCTGATATCACCATGCTGGGTTTTAGAATTATATATTCCAACATGACTTTTTGGTGCATGAGTTCATGAATGACGCGATGAAATACTTTACGACTGGCTTCAAGGCAGCGTTCTAAGGTGTGAGTGCCATCCATTAATAATTCTGGTTCAACTATTGGCACGATGTCGTGTTCCTGGCAAATTGAAGCATAACGCGCCAAAAATACAGCGTTGAGCATAGTGCCGTTACAACGTGGATTAGATTCTGTGATTGGCAAAACCGCACGCCATTTGGCAAAACGAGCGCCGAGTTTTTTGTATTCTTCTAAGCGATCACCAAGTCCATCTAGACCTTGTGTGACTTTGTCTCCAGGAGAATTCGGGACATCAACTGGTCCTTTGTCAACTTTGATTCCTGGAACTATTCCTTGATCACTTAAAACTTTTGGGAATGGAATATTCTTGGAGCTATTTTGTTGTAAGGTTTCTTCGAATAAAATAACCCCGCTGATAAAATCACTAATTCCAGGAGTTGTAAATAACAATTCACGATAGGCGCGGCGATTGTCTTCAGTTGATTCTACTTGTATCGCATCAAAGCGTTTTTTGATTGTTGGTGAACTTTCATCTGCTGCTAAAATGCCTTTTCCTGTTGCTGTGATGTCTGTGATAGTTTGTTGCATTGCTGTAATGTCCATAAGTTTTTCCTCCTGGTTCTTTTATAAATATTCAACTTGGCGTATAGTTACTGCTTTTATTATACCGATGAATCCTAAAATAAGGTAGGTTTATGCGAATTTTATTAAGTAATGATGATGGGGTGAGCGCTCCTGGTTTAAAAAAACTGGCAGCAGTAATGAGCGAGTTGGGTGAGATTGATGTTATAGCACCGGATCGCAATCGCAGTGGAGCTAGTAATTCTCTGACACTGGATAATCCATTTCGACCAAAAGTGTTGGAAAACGGTTTTGTCAGTGTTGAAGGCACTCCAACTGATTGTGTGCATTTGGGTCTTACTGGCTATTTCGAAAATAAGCCTGACATAGTTGTTTCCGGCATTAATGACGGGGCTAATCTTGGCGATGATGTATTGTATTCCGGTACTGTTGCGGCAGCCATGGAAGCTCGAATCCTAGGTATTTCTTCAGTAGCAGTATCCTTAGTTGTAGTTGATCCAGCAGCAAAATATTATTTTGATACGGCCGCCATTGTTGCCAAGCAAATAGTGGAGAAATTACAGAATGATCCTTTGCCGGCAGCGACAATCCTTAATGTTAACGTACCTAATTTACCGATAGACGAGATTAGAGGTTTTGAGGTTGTGCGTTCAGGCACAAGACATTCTGATGAGGCTATGGCTACCGGAAAAGATGCTCATGGGCGCTTGATTTATTGGATAGGGCCTGTTGGTCCTGGCGAAGATGCTGGTCCGGGTACAGATTTTCATGCGGTGAAATCCGGTTATGTGGCAATAACGCCTTTGCAGGTGGATTTCACTAATTATGCTGCTTTTGATCAAGTCTCGCATTGGACTATGGGTTTGACTATGTGATAAACTGACCCTAGTTAAAACGTTTAAGGGAAATTCAACAATATGGATAAAGTTAAAACCAACAATGTAATCGATATCGGCAGAACTAACACCAATACAATAGATATGTATCTCGGTGAAATCGGTTTTGCACCATTACTGACGGCTGAAGAAGAAGTAGATTTAGGTCGGTGTATTCAAAAAGGTGATGAAGCCGCGCGCAAACGCATGATAGAAAGTAATTTGCGTCTGGTAATCAAAATTGCACGCAGATACATTGGTCGTGGTTTAGAATTTGCCGATTTAATCGAAGAAGGTAATTTAGGTTTGATGCATGCGGTAGGGAAGTTTGATCCAGAAATGGGGTTTCGTTTTTCGACATATGCCACCTGGTGGATTCGCCAAACAATTGAACGCGCTATTATGAACCAGGGTCGAACTATTCGTTTGCCTGTTTATATTCTAAAGGAGTTGAATTCTTATTGGAAAGCCTTTCATGAGCTAGTTAAAAAATTAAACCGCGACCCAACAGCTGAAGAAGTGGCTGACAAAATCGGCAAATCCGCAGAAGAAGTCCACAAATTGATAGATATGAGCAAGGATGTGTCATCATTAAACGACTCAGTATTTGAAGGTGAAAATCGCAGTGTTGTTGAAACAGTTACTGATGAGGAAAATGACGATCCTCTGGCGGCTATTGCTCATAGTGATATGAAATTTATTCTGGATGAATGCATTGATGAATTAGATGAAAAACAGCGCAATGTTTTAGTGAGAAGATTTGGCTTGCGTGGCCATTTTGCTATGACTTTAGATGAAATCGGCAAAGAAATGGGTATTACGCGTGAACGAGTTCGGCAAATTCAAATGGCAACCTTACGTAAATTGCAGCGGATTTTGCAGGATAAGGGTCTGGGCAAGGAAATGATTCCTGAGTAGAGACGTTTTGGTAAAACGTCTCTACTTGAAATTTCAGTAATAATCCCCATATATTATTTCAATGTGAACCGCACTGGTCATTGCGAGCAAAGCGAAGCAATCCAGTAATAAATGCATGATGTTTTGGATTGCCACGTCGCTTCGCTCCTCGCAATGACGATGGGGTGAAATAGCAATAAATTTGGAGGAATTATGACAGTAAAAGCACAACCAGAAACTTTAGGTTTTCAAGCCGAAGTAAAACAATTATTACACTTAGTTACGCATTCTTTATACAGCAATAAAGAAATATTCTTGCGCGAGCTGATTTCAAATGCTTCAGATGCCGCTGATAAATTACGTTTTGAAGCTTTGGCAGATGCGGCTTTATACGAAAAAGACAGCGACTTAAAAATCTGGATCGATTTTGATAAGGAGCAGCGCACTATTACCATGCGCGATAATGGTATTGGTATGAGCCGTGAAGAAGTAATTGATAACTTAGGAACTATTGCTAAATCTGGCACTAGATCTTTTTTAGAGTCATTAACTGGCGACCAAGCTAAAGATAATAAATTAATTGGTCAGTTTGGCGTAGGCTTTTATTCTGCTTTTGTGGTGAGTGATAAAGTTACGGTGACATCACGTCGTGCTGGCATGAAACACGATCAGGGTGTGCAATGGGAATCTGCTGGTGAAGGTGATTATACTATTCAAAATGTTAACAAAGCTGAGCGCGGTACTGAAATTGTGCTGCATTTGAAGAAAGATGAAGATGAATTTTTAGATAACTGGCGCTTACGCAGCATTATTACCAAATATTCTGACCATATTTTACTACCAATTGTGATGAAGCAAGAGGAAGTTCTCAGCGAAGAAGATAAGAAAAACAAGAAAGAACCGACCATAACAGAAGAGGTGGTGAATAAAGCCACCGCTTTGTGGACACTACAAAAAAATAAAATCAAAAATGAAGAATATCAGGATTTATATAAGCATATCAGCCATGATTTTGAGGATTCTTTATTATGGGCGCATAACAAAGTTGAAGGGAAATTAGAATACATCAGCTTGTTATACATTCCGGCAAAGGCTCCGTTTGATTTGTGGAATCAAGAGCAAAAACACGGGCTTAAACTTTATGTCCAGCGAGTTTTTGTTATGGATGATGCCAAGCAATTATTGCCGTTATATTTGCGCTTTGTGAAAGGTATTGTTGATTCTAATGATTTGCCGCTGAATGTCTCACGTGAAATTCTGCAAAATAGCGCCATTATTGAAAGTATTAAAGCCGGTGTGGTGAAACGTATTTTAGATATGTTGGCTAAGTTAGCAAAAGATGATGCAGAAAAATATGCTAAATTTTGGGAAGCCTTTGGCAAAGTACTAAAAGAAGGTGTTGGTGAAGATTTTGCTAACAAAGATAAAATTGCTGCTCTGTTAAGATTTGCCTCAACTGAAAAAGATAGTGCAGAACAAACTGTGTCTTTTGCTGATTATGTTGGTCGCATGAAACCAGGTCAGGAAGCAATTTATTATATAACTGCCGATAGTTTCACTGCTGCAAAAAATAGTCCGCATCTAGAAATCTTCCGCAAGAAAGGCATTGAAGTTTTGCTGCTGACTGATCGTGTCGATGAGTGGCTGGTCACAAATTTTATGGAATTTGAAGGTAAGAAATTGCATTCAGTGGCCAAAGGTGATCTTGATTTAAGTAAATTAGCCGATAAAAAACCGGAAAAATCTAAAAAGAAAGCTGAGGAAACCAAAGGCGAGTATGAAAGCATGCTCAAACAGATGCAGGAAGTTTTAGGCGAGAAAGTTACCGAAGTCCGCTTGACTGATCGTTTGACTGATTCACCGGCATGTCTTGTTGTGGGTGAGTTTGATATGAGCGCCCAATTACAACGTATTATGCAGGCAGCAGGGCAGAATATGCCTGGTAGCAAGCCAACATTAGAGCTAAATCCAGAGCATATGTTAGTGCAAAAGCTAAAAGATGAGCAAGATGATACTCGTTTTGGTGAATGGACTAACATTCTATTCGACCAAGCTTTGTTGACTGAAGGCGGCAAGCTTGATGATCCGGCAACTTTTGTGAAGCGTTTGAACAAATTATTGTTGGAGTTGTCGAGCTCGAAGTAGTTTTTCTGCATCTTTATGCGCAAAACTGAGTTGTTTTTATACGATGAATTAACTATCATGTTAATATCTATTGGATTTGTGCATTCTTTTTGCCAAGATAAGGAAGACTTATGTTAGTTGATTTTGCGCCAACAACTTTTGACATAGCTCAAATGAGAGCTTTGTTTACCTATGACAAAATTTCGACTCAAAAGCGTATGCATGATGAAAATTATATGTTCGGTTCGTGGGTGCAAGAGACAATTTTTATAAGCTTCGGTTGTATCGGTGAAAATCCTGAGGTCAAAGCTCCTGGTGGTTGGAAACTTCATATCGCTGTTAATGATATAATTCCTGGTAATGTTGCTAAAGCGTGGGATTCAGTTTTAAATATTTTAATCGAGCAGCGAATATGCCAATCTAAAGTGATTAAGCCTAATATGTCATTTATGCATGATAAACGCCAATGTGGTAAGCAAATTACTATTTACCAATTTTTTAACCCTAGCCGCGATTGGGATGAGATTGTACATCAGATAGAGGGTCTGCTACATAATAGTGCAGGAGGAGCAGTTGCAGAGGGGACATTTAGTCCTGCTGATAGGCAAATTCCAGGCAGTAGATATATTTCATATCGAAATGATTTAAACAAAGCTGGTAGTGATGTTATATCTGCATCGGGTACTGTGAGGTTTTCCGAAGGTCGTCGCCACAATCCATTTGGTCGGCCGGATCCTTTTGCCGGCATTGTTATAACTTAAAAATGGAGTTAGTTAAAAATATAAACGTAATTCAACTATAGGAGATTTATCATGAAATTTACTGACCCTCAACGAGGCACACAAATTGAATTAACAGGTACATCGGCTTGTAAATTATATATCACTAATGGTCTAACACATCTTGACGGCGCAAATAAGTTCTTAAATGCCTACGTTAGAAGTGCGCCACTAGATGGAGGTAATCCCGTAAATTTCACTCACGAATTAAAAATGTCTGAAGGATATGTTTTAATGCAAGGAGACATGATTGAAATTATACAATCAATTTGTGCTTTAGATTTCATAAGTGAGCAGGTGCAAGATCAGATTATAGAAGCTATTACAAGTGCGTTAATTACAAAAGCCCGGGCGTTAGTCTCTGTTAATTATCAACCACATTTCATGGCAACAATGGCAGCATGTCTTCAGGCACCGCCACCGCGACCTTTTACCCCGCCATTGTAGCTGCATAGTTAACCGAAGGCAGTAAGCTTGATGATCCGGCAACTTTTGTGAAGCGCTTGAATAACTTGATTTATCGCTTAATGTATCTTATAATTAACATTAACTGCTGTAACGTTAACAAGACTATACATTAAGAGAATCTCATGAACAAGAAAATAAATTTACCAATCCCCGTGCAAAAGGCTTTGCGAAAGCTAGGCAAAGATATTAGCGATGCACGACGTCGTCGTCGCATTACGATGGCGCTTATGGCTGAGCGTGCTGGTTTTTCAAGGATCACTCTGGCTAAAATTGAAAAAGGTGAGCCTACTGTTTCTATGGGTTCATATGCTAATGCACTTTTTGTTTTGGGTATGACTGATTATCTGGCCTTATTGGCAGATGCTACACGTGATATTGTTGGGCGTGAACTAGAAGAAGAAAACCTTCCGAAAAGGATCAGAGTGCCGCAAACAAACATGGGTGTACATGATGAGTAACGATCAGATTTATGTTTCAATCCAGCTTGGTGGTGAGACACACCTTGTAGGAAAGTTGTGGTGTCGCCATCGGGGAGAGCGCCAGAGCGCATCTTTTGAATATAATTCAGAGTGGCTTAAATATCCTGAGAAATTTGCTCTTGATCCTGCCCTGCAACTAACCGAGGGTGCATTTCATACTGCCCCTGAACAAATTTTATTTGGTTCAATTGGAGACTCTGCACCTGATCGATGGGGACGTGTTTTAATGCGCCGTGCAGAAAGTTTGCGTGCTAAATCTGTTGGTGAGTCTGTACGAACTCTTTCAGAAGCTGATTACCTCCTTGGTGTTAATGATGACGCACGTCAAGGAGCATTAAGGTTTTCTATCGAACCTGATGGACCTTATCTTAACCTAAAAGACAAATACAGCATTCCCCCGCTTATTGATTTGCCACGATTACTTGCTGCAACTGATCGCTATTTGGATGATGCTGAAACAGCAGAAGATTTAAAAATACTTCTCGCACCAGGGTCTTCGCTTGGCGGAGCAAGGCCAAAAGCTTCCGTACGTGATAAAGACGGGCAACTCGCTTTAGCAAAATTTCCTAAAAAAGGTGATGAATTTAACATCGTTGTCTGGGAAGCTGTTGCCCTTACATTGGCTGAAAAAGCAGGCATAAATACACCTCAATGGCGAATTGAAGCCGTAATGGATAAGCCCGTACTCATAATAAAGCGTTTTGATCGTTTTGGTGATGATCGCATCCCATTCTTATCTGCTATGAGTATGTTGGGCGCAAAAGATAATGAACAGCACAGCTACCTTGAGATAGTTTATGCTTTGTATCAACATGGTGGAAATCCAAATCATGATATGGAGGAATTATGGCGTAGAATTATTTTTACTGTATTAATTTCAAATACAGACGACCATCTAAGAAACCATGGTTTTCTTTATGAACGTCACAAAGGCTGGCGCTTATCACCTGCTTATGATGTAAACCCCACACCTGTAGAAGTTAAATCACGTATGCTATCAACTTCCATTGATTTTGACAATCCTACAGCCTCGATCGATTTAGCTCTTTCCGTGATCAAAGATTTCCGAATTAGTAAATCACGAGCCCAAGAGATTATAAAAGAAGTTGTTTCTGCTGTGTGCCAATGGCGTAATGTGGCCAGGCATTTTGGGCTGAGAAAAAAAGAAATCGATCATATGGCTTCCGCTTTTGAACATGAAGATTTACTAATAGCTTTGAACAAATAAAAATAGTTATTCCAAGGAAGACGCGCAAATCTGCCCCTACGGATGCCATTATATATATTGGTGCAAAACGAAGTTGTTTTTATACGATAACTCAACTATCATGTTAATGTCTATTGGATTTGTGCATTACCTTTGCTGAGATAAAACATTATGTTATCGTCTGCGTCATCAGCTTCTAATGTGGCAAGCAAATCACTATTTACCAATTTTTTAATCCTAACAGCAATTGGGATGGGTTTATAAAAGAGATAGAGAATAGGCTATGTGATCCTAAAGGTGGTGCTGTTGCAGTTGGAAAGATAAGCCAATTCAAGGCAGTAGATATATTTCATATCGAAATGATTTAAACCAAAGTGGTAAAGGCGTTATGGCTGCGTTGGCAACTAATAAGTTCCCCATAGAGCGTCGCTACAACCCCTCTAATAGAAATGATCCTTTTAATAAGATAACATTGTTATAACTTAAAAATGGAGTTAGTTAAAAATATAAACGTAATTCAACTATAGGAGATTTACCATGAAATTTACTGATTATCAACGCAACACCGAAATTGAATTAATAGGTATGGGAACTTGTAAATTATATATTATTAATGGCCCAAAATTCCTTGAAGGTGCAAATAGGTTATTCAAAGCTTACGCTAGAAGAGCACAATTAGATGGGGGCGATCCTGTAAAATTTGTTCACGAGGTAAATGCGCCTGAAGGATATATTTTAATGCAAGGTGACATAATTGAAATTATTCAATCAATATGCGATATAGATTTCATAAGTGAGCAGTTACAAGCTCAAATTATAGAAGCTATTACATCTCGTTTTAATCAAAAAGCACGAGATTCAATTCATGCTAATTATCAACCACATTTTGTGGCAACAATGAGAACATGTTTTGAGACGTCGCTTAACCAGTCGCCTTTTACCCCGCCATTGAACGGCTAGTTAACCGAAGGCGGTAATCTTGATGATCCGGCAACTTTTGTGAAGCGTTTGAACAAATTGTTGTTGGAATTGTCTGGCGACGAAAAAAAATAGAATAACAAAATATCATTCTACCTGTCATCCTTGCGAAAGCGAGGATCCAGGAAAACCTAAGAAACACTGGATTTCCGCCTTCGCGGGAATGACCAAGTTGTACCAAAATCATCGTCATCGCGAGGAGCGTAGCGACGTGGCGATCCACAAACAATTGTTGTAAAAACTGGATTGCTTCGCTGCGCTCGCAATGACGAAATTTGTCTTTATTGAAGTGTAGCTGTCAGGCTTGGGTTACTCGCAATGACGACAGATTGCAACCCTATTTAGCTCGCAGCAGCAAAATAAATCCAAGTATAGCCACCAGCAAAGTTGGGACAAGTGCCACTAACAACGGTGGTAGTTGAAATACCTGAGTTATTGGCCCTAAGAATTGGTTCAGAATAAAATATCCCAGGCCGATAACCGTGCCGATTAAAATTCGCGATCCCATGGTGACAGTTCTTAACGGTCCGAAAATAAATGGTATGGCTAATAAAATCATCACTAAAGTTGCCAGCGGCTGAAACACGCGTTGCCAGAAAACGAATTCATACTTGCTAGACTGCAGACCACTATAATGCAGGTATTTAATAAAAGAATATAATTGCGGAATTGACCTGGCGCTTGGGTCTATGCGCAAAATTCTTAAGATGTGTGGTCCAAGTTTTAAATCCCATATTTGCTGGTTAAAATGTTTCTGTGTAACACGGTTTTTGCTGAATTCGCTGGTAGTGACGTCAGTAAACACCCAATGACCATTGGTGTAGCGTCCTTGTTTGGCGAATGCTGCATAAGCCAGCTTGTCATTAGCGTCGAATTGATATCGAGTAATATTTTTTAATTCTTTATCCGGTAAAATATTAGCGATGCGAATAAAGGCATTGTTTTGGCGCAGCCACAAGCCTTGTGTGGTAGTAAGTGTTTGGCCGCCGCTGATGGCTTGTTCTTTATATGTTGCTGCATCACGCTGCAGTCCGGGTCCAAAAACCTCACCTACGATGACAGCTAAAATTATAATCACCAGGGCTGCTTGTAAAACTACACGTGTGATCTTAAGTATGGAAACACCTGCGGCGCGCATCACTATTAATTCGCTGCGCGAAGCCATCATACCGAGACCAATCAAACATCCAAGTAATCCTGCTATTGGAAAAAACTGATAGATGCCTAGCGGCAAAGTCATCATTACATATGCCAGTGCGTGCCAAGTGTCATAATTTCCGGTACCAATATCAGCAAATTCACCTGATAGCAATATAAATACTTCCAGACTGACTAAAATTAAAGTAACCAGTATGATTACACTTACAACATTCATGCTTATGTAGCGACGCAAGATCTTCATGATTTAAATACCTGTAAAATTTTGCGCCAGCCGCTTTGTCTGATATTTAAATAGATTGCTGTTGCAAACATAAGTAAATGAATCCACCACATGCCTATTAGCGGCGATATACTACCTTGGCGGATCCAGCCGCGACTTAACATCAGAAAGTTACTGTATACAATATATAACAAAATTGCCGGAATTAACTGAATAAAACGACCTTGTCGTCCTTTGACTCGGCTTAAAGGGACAGCTAACATTGCTAATATAAGGGCCATGATTGGCATAGCGAGACGCCATTGTAGTTCGGCCTGACCCAGTTTGCTGTGATCGCTCAATAAAGTAAAAGTTGGTACAGCATCTTTATCATATTGTACTGGATTGCTATTGTGCTTGATGCGCACCCAATATTGATCGAAGCCGACAATTTGGTAATCGGGTTGTCCCGGAGTGCCAAAATAGCGATTACCATTTTCAAATACCACAAAAACGTCACCTGTTTTGGGGTCAAATTTCTGATAAGCTTTTTTGGCGACTAATATACCTTGTTTGCTCCCAGCTTGCTGTTCGTTTTGTTGCTGGGATGCAAAGACATCATATAGTTGGCGGCGGTTCCTGGAAGTTTTGTTGGTATAAAAGATTAATTTGTCATTGTCGACACTTTGAAAACGTCCAGGAGATATTAGCTCGATTGGTGATGCTACTCCCTGAGTCATTAGTTTTTCTATTTGTTTATTAAATGGTGGGCCAACAAAAAGCATTAATAACGCTGTCAGAATTGCGACCACAGCTGCGAATTTCATGGTAATGTTAAAAATAGTTCGCTGACTTACGCCACAGGCAAATAGTACAGTCATTTCGTTGTCGGCATACAGTCTGCCATAACCCAGCAAAATCGCTAGATATAAACTAAGGGGCAATAGTGCACCCAGCAAAACCGGAGATTTGAAGACCAGTAATTGCATGGCCAATTTTGCAGTCAATGCACCTTCAGCAGCATAATAGAGGTAATGGATCAATTGGTTACTCATAAAGATAAAAAAGAGTACTAGCGTAGCTGCGATAGCAATCGCATACACTTCTTTGGTTAAATAACGCAAAATAATCATAGATAAAATATCGTAAATAAGTAAACTAATAGAATTCTAGCAAATTTGGAAACATTATGCCTATTAAAGTTGATTTTTACTTGTTGCAAGAGCCGTCATGGATTGAGAGCCGTTTATTCATTTGTCGCTTGCTTGCGAAAATATATAAGCAAAAGCAGCATACCGTTTATGTTCACGTCGATTCGGCAGAAAATGCTCAGCTTTTGTATGATTCACTGTGGACTTTTAATGACATTAGTTTCATTCCACATCAAATGGCGGCAGAGACAGAAATTACTGCGCCGATTGTTATTGGCACGGAGCTTGCAAAAGATAAATATGACATCTTAATGAATTTAACTCCGAATGCAGTAGCTAATCATGATAATAATGTTACTAGAATTTTAGAAGTCATTCCTAATGACGAAACTTTGAAAGCTGCTGGTAGAAAAAAATATAAGCATTATCAAAAAGCAGAATACGATTTGACTGTGCATAATATTGATGAATAATCCCACAATACACAAGGCTGTAATAACTGGCATGAGTCATGATGGTCGTGGCATTGCGCGCATCAATGGTAAAACAGTATTTGTTGACGGAGCTTTATCTGGCGAAGAGGTCGAATTTGTTTATACTCGAAAACGTGCCAAATTTGATGAAGCTAAAGTATCTGAAATTATAACAAGCTCACCGCATCGAGTTGTGCCGAGGTGTGCGCATTTTGGAATGTGTGGTGGATGTAGTTTGCAGCATTTAAGCTCCGAGGAACAATTAGCATTAAAACAGCAGACATTGTTGGAACAGCTACAACATTTTGGTAATTTGCAGCCAGAACAGCTGTTGCCGCCTTTAACAGCTCCGGTTTGGGGTTATCGACGCAAAGCGCGCTTGGGCGTAAAATTCGTAATAAAAAAAGGCCGAGTGTTAGTAGGGTTTCGGGAAAAAAATGGTCGGTTTTTGGCGGATCTAGCGAGCTGTGAAATTTTGCATGATAGTGTAGGTAAAAATATTCTGGCGCTTAGTGAATTAATCGCAAGCTTACAAGCTTATCAAAGTATTCCGCAAATTGAAGTTGCTGTTGGAGATAGCACGACAGCATTAATATTTCGACACATGGAACCTTTGTCTACAGCTGATCTGACCAAGTTAGAACAGTTTGGGGGGCAGCACGATATGCATATATATTTGCAGCCAAAAGGGCCAGATAGTGTGACTTTGCTATATCCTGAAGGACCGAAATATTTAAGTTATAATTTGGATGCCACTGAATTGCAATTTTATCCTACAGATTTTACTCAGGTGAACGCAGACATAAATAAACAATTGGCAGCTAGAGTAATAGAGTTATTAGAGCCGCAAGAGAACGATGATATTTTGGATCTGTTCTGCGGTCTGGGGAATTTTACTTTGCCCTTGGCGCAACATTGTCGTCAAATTGTTGGAATTGAAGGTAGTGATGAGATGGTGCAACGTGCTAATCATAATGCGCAGCACAATAACATTACTAATACTGAATTTTATTGTGCCGATTTAACAGTTGATTCAATTGCAGCATTATGGGCGCAACGAAAATATGCTAAAATTTTGTTAGATCCACCACGTATAGGGGCTATGGCTATAGTTAAAGATTTAGCTAAATTTGCAGCGCAAAAAGTTCTTTATATATCTTGCAATCCAGCGACACTAGCTCGAGATGCTGATATTATAGTGCAGCAGGGATATAAGCTAAAATATGCAGGTGTTATGGATATGTTTCCGCATACTAGTCATGTGGAAGCCATCGCTTTATTTATTAAATGAGGAGTTTTTAGAGAGAAATGACAGAACTTAACATTGAATATTGGTTAGACGATTTGGCGGTAAAACGGCCGCAGTTATCTTTAGATAAAATTCGTCAGGCGATAAATTTAGCGCAGCTGGCGAGTGAAGATTATTTACGTCAAGGTTTGGCAATGGCTGAAGTTTTAACTGAGCTGAATGTTGATGAAGATACCTTGGCCGCAGCTATTGTCTGCAATGCCTTGCTATATACTGATCTTGACATAGAAGATGTCAATGAAACTCTAGGAAGCAGAGCTAGCAATTTAATTAAGCACGTTAAGCAAATGGAAGGTATTTCTGAACTGTCTTATGCGGTTGCTCATCATGATGAGCATCATCCGAAAGTAGATAACATTCGCAAAATGATGCTTGCTATCGTTAATGATATTAGAGCGGTATTAATTAAATTAGCAGCGCAGTTGATCTTATTGCGGAGCTCTAAGGCATTAGATGACGAACGCAAACGTCGTATTGGTCAGGAAACTATGGCTATATACGCACCATTGGCCAACCGCCTGGGTATTGGTGCCATGAAATGGGAGCTCGAAGATCTAGCATTTCGCTATATTCAGCCTGATATTTATAAAGAAATATCAACAGCCTTAAATCAGCGTCGTGCCGATCGAGAACAATATGTTAAAGAGTTAATTCAGCAGCTGACGCAAATGCTGCACCAAGCCGGTATTCAAGATATTGAGGTGACTGGTCGTGTTAAGCATATTTATAGTATTTATAATAAGATGCAGCGTAAAGACGTTGATTTCAAAGAAGTCTATGATGTGACAGCATTACGAGTTTTGGTGCCGACATTAGCCGATTGCTATACCGTATTGAGCAATGTTCATAGCACCTGGGAGCATGTTCCAGAAGAATTTGATGATTATGCGGCTAATCCGAAACCAAATGGTTATCAGTCAATTCATACTGCAGTTATAGGGAAACATGGTCGTACTTTTGAGATTCAGATTCGTACTCACGTCATGCACGAAGATGCGGAGCTTGGCGTAGCTGCACACTGGGTCTATAAAGAAGGTGCGCAGGGTGATGCTTACGAGGCTAAAATTGCTTGGTTACGCCAAGTTATGGATTGGCAACAAGAAGTCACTCAAGCGGATGAAGCATCGAATTTGCAGGAAGTTTTTGCTGATCGCGTTTATGTGTTTACGCCCCAGGGTGATATTATGGATTTGCCTCAAGGTTCGACGGGGCTGGATTTCGCCTACCATGTTCATAGCGAAGTAGGGCACCGTTGCCGTGGCGTTAAAGTTGGCGGCAATATTGTAAATCTTACTTATCAATTGCAAACAGGCGATGCTGTAGAAATTTTAACTGGTAAAGAGCCGCATCCAAGTCGTGATTGGATGAATCCCCATTTTGGGTTTTTGCACACATCCAGAGCCAGAGGCAAAGTCCATAGCTGGTTTAAAAAGCAGGATTATGATCGCCATGTTGAGATGGGACAGGAAATGCTGGAAAAGGAAATCAAACGCCTGCATTTGAAAAACATCAATCTCACCGATTTAGCCCATCAATTTAAGTATAAAACTTCGGAAGAGCTTTTTGCCGGTCTGGGTTCAGGTTATTTCAAAATCGGTAGTGTTACCAATTTTTTACAGCAGGAACAAAAAGAGGAATTGCCTGAGCCAGAAGCCGTTATTCGCAGGCCAACAGGCAAACCTAGCGCCATCGTCATTGAAGGCGTTGATAATTTATTAACTAATATTGCCAATTGCTGTCAGCCGGTGCCGGGTGATGCAATTATTGGTTATGTCACTCAGGGCAAAGGTGTGACCATTCATCGCCAAGATTGTTTTAATGTTTTGCGTGCTGAAGCTGAAAAACCGGAAAGGTTGCTAGCGGTAAATTGGAGTGATACATCAACTAATTATCCTATTAATCTAATTATTGAAGCTTATGACAGGCATGGTTTGATCAAAGATATCACCAATGTGTTAAATGATGAAAAAGTAAGTTTACTGGGTTTGAATTACGGTGCTCGCAAAATCGATGATTTGGCTTTTATCAATCTTACAGTAGAAATAAATAATCTAGCTTTATTAGAGCAAATCATGATTAAGCTGAAAAGCTTAGCAGATGTGACAGCGGTGAGGCGGGCGTGATCCCATCTATCGTCATAATAGTTTCAATTGCATCAATAGTTTTTGGCGCATCCGCAGACAACACTTCACAACCATCATCTGTTACTAAAATCACATCTTCGATGCGCACGCCAATGTTGGCCCATTTTTGATCAATGTCAGGAATATTTTCAGAAATATAAATGCCTGGTTCGATAGTTAATACCATGTTTGGAGCAAGTAGACGCTTGCAATCGCCAGTATCATGAGCATCTAAGCCGAGCCAATGACCAATATTATGTGGATAAAATTGTTTATAGGCTTGGTCAGTAATTAGTTGCTCTAGGTCGCCTTGTAATATTCCCAATTTAATTAAATTGGTGGTAATTAATTTGGTTGCTGTAGTTTGCAAATCATTCCAGGTAACGCCAGGTTTAATTAATTTAATTACAGCTAGCTGCGTATCTAATACAATTTGATAAATTGCTTTTTGTTCAGGTGTGAATTTACCATTGGCCGGGAAAGTACGGCTAACATCGCTGGCATAATGAGCATATTCAGCGCCGATATCTATTAATACCAAATCACCTGATTTGATTGCATCGCGGCCGTGTTCATAATGCAGAGTGCAGGTATTTTTACCACTGGCAACAACTGGCTCGAAGGCATTTTGGGCATCGTTATGTAGAAATTCATATGCTACTATGGCCGTCAATTCATATTCCTTCATTTCGGGCAGACAGTTCTGCATAATCTTCTGTATTGCATGTGTTGTTATTTGCACTGCTTGGCGCATTAAATCTATTTCACTTTGATCCTTAAAAAGGCGCATTTCATAGGTGATTGTACCTATGTCGATAATGATAGATGGTGCGGTTATGCCGATATTAGCTATAAGATTATTATAGTCTAAATTAGTATAAACTTGTTGCCGACTTTGTATCAATTGCGGTAGTATTCGGGTTATGTCTTCAAGCGGAAAAGCCTTATCAGCGCCATATCCAGCAAGTGCTGTTTTTTGGCCAATTATATTGCCGGTCCACTGTTCTTGCTTGGGATTCTTTGACTTGCTAAATAAAATATATTCGCCTTCAGGATTGCTAGGCGCAAATACGGCAATTGCGTCATGTTCTTCAAAGCCGGTTAAGTAATAAAAGTCGCTATGATGTTTTTTAGTGGCAAATACAATAGCTATATCTGTAGTGTTTAATGTTGACAATAAATGTTGTTGTCTTGTGCGAAATATTGCATTAATTTTCATAACTATATTGACCCATGCTAATTAAAGTATTATATTAAGGAAAATGCTTTGTATGTTGAAAATATAACATATAAAATTGAGTGATGGAAATGAATGACAATAATTTAGAACAATTGAAGCAGCAAATTGAGACCCTGTTGGAACTACGGTCACAGGTAATAACTGAAAATAAGTTATTACACAAAAAGCTGTCTGATATGGCACAGGAAAGTGCGTTGTTATTAAGAAAGAAGAGCAATGCTGTTAGCAAATTACAAATCATTATCAAGCGTTTAAAAGAAGAGTTATCATGATGCATGAAAAAAACACTGTGGCGGTTAAAATTTTGGGCAAGATATTTAACGTTAAATGTCCTGCTGATCAGGTTGCTAATTTGCATAAAGCAGCCAAGTACTTTGATGATAAAGTTAATGAAATACACGCTGCCGATAAAATCATTAATATTGACAATTTGATAGTTATTACCGCTTTGAACATTGTTAATGAATTATTGGTGCAAAAAAGGCAGAATTCATCTTGTATTGATAGTATGAATCATAAGATTGACGACTTGCAGAATATGATTACAGACTCTTTGGATCAAGACTAACTTGTGCTATAATTACGATATCTCTGCAATATTCGCCAGTAGATGGTATTTTTGAACCGATACTTATACGTTATAAGTTCGCTGTATTAACAATGTGAGCATGTCTACCTTGAGTAGAAAGCCTGATTTGTTGATTTTGAACTATAATTTGAACTTTGGGTTCAATAACGTGGTCTTACAGCGGTATTGCGGAGTTTTTTTTGCCTGTCGAAGGATAACAGATAACATGGTGCGCAATAGATAAGGAAATAAATGACTGATCTTAAGATGTTACGGAAACAGCTTTGTGCTGAAAGAGCTAAATTAACAGTTGAGTTTCAGGAACGAGCAGCTCTTAAAGTTGCTACAAGTGTTTGTGAAAGTAAAGTTTTTCAACAAAGTAACAGTGTTGCTGCATATCTCGCTTTTAATGGGGAAATGGATCCTGCGCCTGTGTTGGCACAAGCATGGGATATGGGGAAAAATTGCTATTTGCCTATATTAGCTCCAGAAAAAACTCTGAAATTTGTCCTTTACAATGAAGGTGATCCGCTTATTGAAAATCATT
>SDBS01002598.1_pt1 | contig 17998 bp, 16 predicted proteins | sample 2277091 | NCBI WGS metagenome assembly SDBS01 (sample SAMN10404972, study PRJNA504765) | marine sediment metagenome | isolation source: marine sediment core GS10_PC15, 163 cmbsf | place: Arctic Ocean: Southern Knipovich Ridge | collected 2010 | reverse complement strand
TGTATCAGGCACGAACGCTCGTCGAAATAATGGGTCTAAGTAGTCAATTCAGAGAGATAGAGCTGTTCTGTGCTGCTGAGTTGGGTCAATTTGATCTTGTTTTTTGTATCGCTGTGGTCACAGAAATCACGGATTTGATTCGGGCTTTGGAGATGCTGAGAAAGGTTACCAAAGACGTCCTCTATCTTGAGTTAGCTATTATGGAAACCTTTCCAATAAGACGCCGTGTCTTGGGGATAAGCCTTAACACCTTGTTAGAGATGAATTTGAATACCATTCTGGGATACCTGGCACCTCGCCGCTTCGGAACAGTTTTTGGTGGTACTGCAAAGCTTCGTGGAATCAGATCAAAACTTAAAACAGGATGGTCTCTCGTTCCGGACAGTCAGTTTTTGATCTCCATTATGGGGGATCAGTTCGAAATTACCGATATGGGCATGTCAGCACGATACAATTTATTCAAACTGACCAGGAAGTAGCTCTCAATAAAATCTAACCTTATTTCGGATCATAATACCAGAGGAATAGTAAATGCAATGGTCTGATGTAGAGCGATTTAATAACCAACTACCCACAGTCACCGTCGTCATACCCACCTACCAGCGAGCTGATCTTATCTGCGAGTCTATTGAAAGTGTCCTGGTCCAAACGTACCAGGACTTTTAGATCATCGTTGTAGATGACGGGTCCACGGATAGGACAAGAGAGGTTGTGTCTAAGTATGGGGACAAAGTGAGGTACATTTATCAAGATAATCGCGGACCAGCGAGTGCCCGAAACTCTGGCATTCGAGTAGCGCAAGGGGAGTTGATCGCCTTCCAGGACTCTGACGACCTGTGGTCACCGGAAAAGCTGGCCTTTCAGGTGCCCTTATTCGACCAAGACTTTGAAGTAGGGTTAGTCTACTGCGATATGTCTTATTTTCAATCTGAAGATCCAATAAATCGACCATCCTCCTTCAAATCCCATGCACCGCCGGTATCTGGTCACGCCTTCCATGATATGTTTGTGCAGGGAACCCCGATGCACACGCCAACTACAGTAATCCGGCGCCAATGCCTTGACGATGTGGGCTTGTTCGATGAAACATTGCGTTACTTTGAAGATCAAGACCTGTGGTTTCGATTGGCCAGAGTGTATAAAATGGGCTATGTTGACGAACCGCTGGTTCGCTGTCGTCTCCGTGATAAACCTAATCTGTACAAAGAGACTTATCTTTTCCGCAAGCGCATACTTGAAGCCTCGCCTTGGTTGCATGATGACCTAAGCAAAAAAGAGCTTCGCCAGGGTTACTACAACAATGTGTACCGAGCAGCGCTGTCTTATCTGGCAACGGGTGAATTAGCTTTTGCTCGTCAGGCACTGGCAGAATGTGTGTCTTTCGACCGGTTATGGCTCAAAACTTACTTTATCTGGCTAGGCACATACCACCCTGAGTTGTTTCTGTGGGCAAAAAGGGTTCTTAGAAAGGATACGATGATTTCAAAGTACCGGAATTCTTGATAAAGAATACGGGAGCAGTTGAATGTTGCCTGGATGTAATCCAGCGTTCATTTCTAGGCGGTTCAAGTGACCCAGCGTAGGCGAAGTCAGATTTCTAACGGAAATAATAAGATGATGAGAGTATGTATTGTCAGTGATGGTTTACCTTTTGATCATGGAGGGGCTCAATTGCGCGCGTACCGGCACTCTCAACACCTGCAAATGGTTGAAGGAATAGAAACGATATTGGTTGTTTGGGACCAATCTACAAAGGAAATTAAAGACTTCACGCTTCCTGCATACGCGCATCCAGTGAAATTACGTTTTCAAGAGGTTGGAGGAACTCAAAACGTAATCCAGTTTATCAAATTCATATTGCATCTTGCTGAACTTTTTATACGCATTGTGGCATTATTGTTTGGACTGCGCCAAAAGTTTGATGTGCTACATATAATCAACGCCGCGAGTTGGTTTAGCCTTTTTACAGTACCTATAGCCAAAGCACTGAATAAACAGGTCATCATCGAGATGGTCAGTCTTGGTGGTGATGATCCGCTGAAGCTTAACAGACGAAGTAATAATCCAGAACAACAAATCTTTCATCATCGTCCCATTAAATACAGCTTATTCCTTAAGGCCGATGCCTATGTAAGCAAATCCCTGGCGCTGAGTGAAGCCTACCTGCAGGCTGGCCTGCCTGAAGCCAAACTTTTTCGGATCCCATCTGGGGTGGACACTGGAAAATTCAAGCCACCAACTCCCCAGGAGAAGCAGGCTATTCGGCTCAAGTTAAGGTTGGATGAGGACCCGATCATAATCCTGTTTGTTGGTCTCATTAACGAGTACAAAGGAGTCTCTCGCCTCTTGTCAGCTTTTCGAAAAATTACACCATATTATCAAAAAACACTTTTACTAATTGTAGGCCCGAGTAGACCATCAGATACGGCTTATCTTCTTGCTATTAAACAGGATATTGCTGCTTGGGATTTGTTTGAACGGGTTATATTGGTCGATGAGATGGTGCATAATGTCGATGATTATATGAAAGCGGCTGATGTTTTTGCGCTTCCAACCAGTCGTGAAGGTTTGTCTGTGGCTATTTTGGAAGCAATGTCCACTGGCTTGGCGATTGTAGCGTCCGACATTCCAGAAATTGCACTTTCTCAAATTAAGCATGAGGTAGAAGGTTTATTGGTACCAGTAGGAGATACGAACAAATTAGCAGACGCCATACTCAAATTGATAAATGACAATAAACTCAGAGCGCGACTTGGCCAGGCGGCCCGCCAGAGAGTATTGCAAGAATTTACGTATGAAATTGTATACGACCAGTATCTTCGTTTATATGAGCAGATATTAAAATACAGACCATTGGAGCCTCAATATAGCAATTAAAAATACTCAACTTTTGCTATTTCTTTATTCACTCACACATCGGTTATGAGCCTACCATATATTTGTCAACATTAACAAACCAATGGTAAATTCACCATCACCAATTGTATCCGTGATTACTCCTACCTACAACCGCGCTGATCTCTTACCAAAAACCATAGAATCTGTTCTCAGCCAGGATTTCGATGATCTAGAACTGCTGATCGTGGACGATGGTTCTAGCGACAATACCGCTGATGTCGTGAAAGAAATCCGGATACGCGATCATAGATTGCACTACCTAAAATTGTCGCAAAACCAAGGCATTGGATTTGCCAGAGATTTTGGTATGCGAAATGCACTTGGAAAGTATATTGCCTGGAACGATTCTGACGATTTATGGTTACCAGACAAACTCAAGACGCAAGTTGAGATAATGGAAAAGTATCCGGAAATTGAAATTCTCTTTGGTGATTTTTGGAACATCAATCATCTCAAAGGTACAAAGAAACGTGCTTTTATCCAATACCAAACACCCATGGCGCTTATGGGTGTCCGACATCTCAAAGAAGATCTGTATCTTGTTGAAGGAGGTATCGATAGAGCCATCCTGGTAGATAATTTCATTCATCTGCAAACCGTCCTGTTTCGGGCAAGAATAAAAAAGAAGATTAGTGGTTTTAATGACACTTTGAGTGGTTCCGAGGATTTTGAGTTCTTCTGGCGAGCGGCTGTACTCGGTGTAAATTTTGCCTATATCGATCGAATCCTAGTTGAAAGACATATAGACGAATCGAGCGTTACATCTCGCAGCATTGAATCATCACTGCAAATGCTCAAAGCTTTTGAGATATGCCGCCAAACATGTAAGATCGTAGATCGAATCGATCTACTAAGTCATATTCGCGCTGCTGAAGACCAGAAATGGCGTCTTTCGATTCGGAAACATGCCGAAAATAGTCAACGTGGCAGGGTTTGGCAGGTGTATTGGAAAAGCCTCAAATACGGCTTTTCGCTGCGTACTTTCGCTTTCTTCGTAATTGGTTTAGGTGGATCACAAGCTATGTCATTGGCCATGCGGCTGCGCACCACTCTCCCGCAACCCCAAAACGGAAGGGTACATATTAATGACTAGTTTCGATAATGACATCCATATTTGGGCGATTATTAGTCGTTATAATCCGAACTTCTCTGGGGCGGCTATTCAAGCACATCGGATATTAACAGAATTAGCTAACCAGGGATTTACTGTAACCGTATTAACGCCTGGGAATGACGATGCTAGTTATTTACGCGGTAAAGAAATCAAAAGAGATGTAGTTTCAATAAGGTATATATCTCGGATACCGTCAATATCTTGGAATTTCTTGGCTAAGTTCACAATGTTCTATAAGATCATCTATTATTTCTATGGGTTGTTAGTCAAGCTTTCGCAGGAAATTATTTATGGTTGGATAATCTGGCGAAATGGAAAACGTAATGATATTGTACAGGTCTATTCTATTGATGAGTTTTCATGGATCCCCACGTGGCTGGCGCGGTTAAAGGGTATGCATCCCGTAGTACAAATGAATTTACTCGGTTCTGATGATCCCGGAGCCATTGTCGAAAGGATGAGGCGAGGCAACATTATTGTTGGTCTGAAGTTAAAAACCTTTCATTTGGCTGAGGCGGTTATTGGCCTCTCCACCGCCTTGACAAATAGTTACAGGTCGGTCGGACTCAATCCTGCCAAAATCCTTCGGATCCCTAATGGTGTAGACTTGCAAACATTCCGCCCTATAAAAAGTGATGGACGAGTTGCCTTGCGAAAAGATTTGGGATTTAGGGTTGATCGACGTTATATCCTTTTCGTTGGGGATGCACTATATCGCAAAGGTATTGATGTCCTGATCAAAGCATTTATTCGAGTGACCCGTCAATTCGACGATGTTGAGCTGATAATTATCGGTAGGCATAAGGGCGGTTACCAAACTGATTTTATGGTCTTGAAAAACAAGCAACTGGTGGTTGGGTTAAAGGGAGAATTAAGCCGGGTTGGTTTGGCGTCGCGCGTTCATTGGGTTGGTTTAGTGGATAATGTCGATAAATATCTTCAAGCCGTAGATATATTCTGCTTTCCCACCCGACGCGAAGGTCTGCCGAACGTTGTGGCTGAAGCAATGGCGTTGGGATTACCGGTGGTGTTATCCCGAGTAGAGGGCATAACCACCGACTTGTTTAAATCAGTAGATGAGGGCGTTCTTGTTACCGGTTATGACCCCGATGATTATGCTTCTGTGTTTACTAAACTTCTAAATAATCCGTCGATGGCTAAGGCAATGGGAAATGCTGCCAGGTTGAGGGTTGTATCAGACTTCGATCTGGTACATATTACACGACGTTATGCCCAACTTTATAAGGGACTGGCCGGTGTAGCAAGTATTTAGCATCCACAATGTTGCAATGGCGAAAATAATGAAGAAAACAATGCCGATCTTTCTCATTATTGGTACAGCCAAGCAGGAACGACCTCACTTTACTATTATTTACAGCAGCATCCTCAAATTTTCATGAGTCCTCATACGAAACACAGGCTCTTTGCCCATGAAGGTGAGAAACTTTAAAATTTTTGTGGACCAAAGGATCATGTGAAAAGCAACCGTGATGCAACATCACTGATATAAAAGTCTACTGGGCATTGTTCCAAGGAGTCTCGGATGAAATTGCGATTGGAGAAGCATCCCCCCTGTACATTTACAGTCCAAGAACTACCGAGCGCATAAAGGACCACGTACCTGACATAAAACTCATCGCCATTCTCCGCAACCCGATTGATAGGCCTTACTCAGGTTTTTTGCACTTTATCCGAGATGATATTGAGCCCCTGAATGACTTTGCCAAAGCGCTTCAAGAGGAAGAGACACGTATTCGCAACAACTGGTTACCTGGTTATCATTATAAGCAAATGGGATTCTATTATGTTCAGTTAAAAAGGTACTATGACAGGTTTGAGCATCGTCGAGTAAAAATCTATCTGTATGAAGATTTCAAATCAAAGCCTTTGGAGGTATTTCAGAATATTCTTGGGTTTCTTGGGGTAGATGAAATATTCATTCCAGATATATCTATCAGGCACAATGTGTCTGGAGTTCCCAAGTACAGAGTGTATTATGACTACTTCCTGTGAGGGCAAAACCCTATCAAGCCCGTTCTCAAGCTGTTCAATAGTGGCCAATCCATGTTTGTATGTAAAAACTAATCTTATACACCGAAACCCGGATACTAAGCCACCGATTTCACCAGAAGTACGAAAGCTCTTGATCCAGGTATATCGAGAGGATATTTAAATCTCCAGTATTTTATTCAGCGAAACCCTTCCAATTGGTTGGAAGAATTGACAAATAGTCGGTAAGTGATGATCTCTCCTCAAAAAAAGTTGGCAATTTTCCTTCCCACTTTGAGTGGAGGTGGAGCTCAGCGGGTAACCCTTAACCTGGCCCAAGGAATTGCCGAGCAAGGTTTTACTGTCGACTTAATCTTAGCCTCGGCTAAAGGGTCTTATCTGGCTCAAGTGCCCAAGTCGGTACGGTTGGTGGATCTCAAATCCTCGCGGGTTTTGGCCAGTTTACCAGCACTGGTGCGATATCTGCGGCGTGAGCGCCCCGAGGCTATGCTATCCGCGATGAACTATATCAACATCACTGCCTTGTGGGCTCGACGTCTGGCCCACGTCTCAACACGAGTGGTAGTAAGTGAGCATAGTGTACCTTCGTATTCGGCTCGGCACACATCGAGTTGGCGTGATCGACTGATACCACGGTTGAGTGTCTGTTACCGCTGGGCTGATAGTATTGTTGCCGTTTCCCAAGGAGTGAAATCCGATCTATCTCAAATGACAGGCATTCCTTATGAGCGTATTCTAGTTATTTACAACCCCGTGGTGACGCCTGAATTAAAGCAAAAGGTTCAGGCACCTTTAAATCACCCCTGGTTCTGCCGAGACCAGCCTCCTGTACTGCTGGCGGTCGGGCGCTTGACAGAATCGAAAGATTTCCCCACGTTGATCCAGTCCTTTGCCCGGGTACGACAAAATCGCCCGGCTCGACTAATAATCTTGGGTGAGGGATCAGAGCGACCTAACCTTGAAACATTAAGTAAGCAACTTGGGTTGGAAGAAGACGTTAGCTTGCCTGGATTTGTTGAAAATCCCTATTCGTTTATGGCCCAAGCTTCACTCTTTGTCCTTTCGTCTAAGTATGAAGCCCTGTCAACAGTCTTTATTTAAGCGATGTACTGTGGAGTACCGATCATTGCAACAGACTGTCCAGGCGGGACTCGAGAAATCTTGAGGGATGGGAAGGTCGGTCAACTGGTGCCGGTCGGAGATACAACTGCGATGGCTCGGGCTATTGAAACCATGCTGGATGTCCACAAGACGCATCCACCCCAAGAAAGTTGGCTTCCATTTGAGTTGGATACCGTTGTAAAGCAGTACCTCAACGTACTTTTGGACAGTGATTCATGCGCATAATTGCCTTCTGGTTATCGTTAATTCTGATCTTTTTAATTCCCTGGGAAAATGTAATCGTCTTACGCGATATAGGGACAATTAGCAAAGCAGTAGGGTTACTGGTGGCAGTATTTTGGATTTTGTCCCTTTTAGAAACTGGTCGACATCGTAAATTGCAGTGGTTTCATCTGGTGGTTTTCCTTTATTTTTTCTGGCACATGCTGAGCTATTTCTGGAGCATAGACGATGACATGACAATAACCCGCATTTTTACCAACTTTCAATTAGTCGTCATGATTGTAATTCTTTGGGATCTTTATACCACACCTGCTGCATTGAAGTCCGGCTTGCAAGCATACGTCTTGGGCGCTTTTATATCCATCGGCAGCATAATTAACAACTATGTTAATAACATCCAGGGGATATATCAACGCTACTCCCCACCCGGATTTGACTCTAATGATATTGCCTTGATACTGGCTCTAGGCATACCCGTGGCTTGGTACCTGGCGGTTTCTGAGGGAAGTGGTAAAAAGAGTGTTCTGCTAAAGCTGGTAAACTACGCTTACGTTCCTGCGGCTGTCTTTTCCATTCTTCTTACTGCCTCGCGGGGAGGTCTTATTGCCGCGTTGGCTGCCTTTCTGTTTGTTCTTGGGTCGTTTACGCGGCTTAGTTTCTATCAACGGATTTTGATCTTCGCCGCCCTGGTAGGGACCCTGTTTTCATTGCAATCTCTTGTGCCGCAATCGTCTTTCGATCGAATAGCTACAATTGGCCCATCGTCAAGAGCAAGTTTCCTCTTGGCTCGCATTGACATTTGGCGCAAAGGATTGGATGTGTTTTATGAACATCCACTTGTAGGGATTGGCAGCAGTGCATTCTCAACCGCAGTTAGATTAGGTGAGGGAGCCCACAATGTTTTTCTATCGATCCTGGTTGAGACCGGCATCATTGGATTTGGCTTGTTTACTGTCATTCTGATAATTGTCTATTATTATGCTAAGAAACAACCGAAATGGGAATCCAGACTCTGGCTGACCGTTCTCCTGGTTTGGGCTATAGGAGGTATGTCGCTCAGCTGGGAACACCGCAAGCAGACTTGGTTATTTCTAAGCTTTATTGTTATAGGCGCAAATATGATCCTTCCAAAGGAAAAGATGGAAAACGTTCATTTCGAAAACACCCAACAACTTCCGAAATAGTTGACCATAATGATAAATAGGTCAAATTAAATAAATACCATGGGAAGAGTTGGACGACAATTTATAACTTCGCTCACGATTAAATATGAAATTGCAGATTAAATAAACGAGGGGTATGCATAAATCGATCTGAAAAGTGTTTTCTGCTCACCTAACATCAATCTGAATCCAGATGCTGCAAGAAACCAAGCAATTTAGGGGATAAAAATGACAAGAATTTGGCTCCAGATAGGCTTTGTACTCCATGCTTAGCGCTTAAGCGGCAATCCAACATCGTATACGGAGCATAAATGGAATTATGCATATCCCTAAGCTAAACAAATTGCTTAATAATTGAGCAGGGCTAAGAGATAATCTGCTATAAGTCTAAATATATAGGTGAAGCACAAGAGAAGGAAAATGGACAGCAAATTCAGGATTCTTCGTCTAACATTATTTATTGGTCCAACTAGCGCGCCATATAACCAGTTTTCTCTTCCTATTCTATCTAGAGAAACCCAACAAATAACCATCTGCACATTTTTTGAGCCTGATATCACTCCTCCTGAGGGGATTACATTGTATAAAGGGGATGGAACGATTTGGGGTTTTATTCGCTTATTGTACAGCGTCTTAAACACCCAGACATTTGATATCGTACACGTTCACTACTGTCATATAGGTATAATGCTCGTAGCTCTTAATCTCTTCTTGGGAAGACCCTTACAGCGAGCGCTGTGTACGGTTCATAACTCTTATCCTAACTATAAACTGAGAAACAAATTGCTGTTTCTCCCCGTCTTCGCTGCATTTCCAAGAGTCGTTACATGCAGTTACTCAAGCTACCGAAGCTTTCCCAAACTTTACAAAATGTTGGCCGGTAGTCGTTTACGCGTGATCCCAAATGGAATGGATATAAATCGCGTTGACAATGTGATTGGCACAGAAAAGCTAACTCGTGAATCCTCGATTTATAAATTAGTGATTGTTAACAGGTTGGTTCTAAAAAAGAATAATCTCCTGGCTTTGAGAGTCTTTTGTGAGAGCTTTAATCAGAATAATAATTTAAGACTTATGGTTATCGGAGAAGGCCCATTGAAAGAAGAACTTAAAAAAGAAGCCAGCATAATGGGTATAGATGAATACGTTCAATTCACAGGGTTAATTCCTAGGGAGGAAGTTTACAAACAATTAGCGGACGCAGATTTATTTCTTTCAACTTCAAAGGGTGAAGGGTTACCTATATCTGTCTTAGAGGCGATGGCTTGTCATTGTCCAGTGTTGTTATCAGACATACCTCCTCATAGAGAAATAGCTGAAGGAGTAGGTTTTATTCCTTTGGTTCGACCTGATGATAAAGCCAGATTTGTAAAAGAAATAAAACGATTTTGTAATATATCACCATCTGAACGACAGAATATTGGGCAAAAGTGCAGAGAACTTGTAGAAGAACGCTTTAAACTTGCCATGATGCTTGAAAAATATCATTCTGTTTATCGTGAACTATGTGGAAACAAAAAACATTAATTCGATGTCTAAAAGGAAGTTAAAGATTTTTATAGCTGAAGAAATTTGGGCACGAAATAAAGGAGAAGCGGCAATCTTGTGGGGAATGATCGAGTCTTTTAAGTTGTTAGGGCAAACAACCGTTTATATTTGCTCATATGAACCAGAAATCGACGCAGCCGAGTATGGTGAAGAAATTCAATTGATCCACGACAATTACATAGAAGCAGGTAATATGTTCGTCAAATTACTGAATTTCATGTGGATTATACTAAGACACTGCCTGTTTCTTTTTTTATACCCACTATTAAGGAATAACACTACACGATTTATGCGAAGCCCATTGTGGAAAACTTATATTGATGCGGATATCATTGTAATTGGACACGATAACACCCTTGTCGGTCATGGTTCGTATACTTCTCTCATAATCCCATACATTGCTAAAGTACTTAACAAACCTGTAGTAATTTATGCCGGTACAGTTGGACCTTTTATGGACCCTATAACCCCATTGGTGACTAAACACATTCTAAACTCTGTACAACTTATCACTCTACGAGAATACACTTCCTTGGAAACAATAAAAACACTTGGCGTAAACAATGTAGCAACTTATGTAACCGCCGACGCTGCGTTCTTAATGCCTCCCGCATCTCCAGAATGTGTCAAAGAGATTCTTGAGATTGAAAACATAAAGAATGATCGCCCTCTAATTGGAATAACAATAACACAGGATATGGCATATCGCTACGGTTTCAGGCACTATAATGATTTGCAGGATGGTTACCAAGCCTATATACAAATGTTTGCACGATTAGTGGATATTATGATTGAGGAGTTTAATGCATTTGTGATTGCTCTTACATATAGTACGGGACCTGAGAAAAGGCAAGATGATCGAATACCCAATCAAGAAGTTTACAGTCAGGTGAATGAAAAAGAAAAATTTCGAATAATTACAAATAATTATTCTGCGAAGGAATTAAAAGGAGTAACCGGGAAATGTGAGTTGCTTATCGGTAATCGTACTCATTCAATGATTGCAGCCACTTCTATGGGTGTCCCAACGATTGCTATCTCATCAAGAATGACGGGTTCAAAAACCAGGGGTATTATTGGATATATGTTGAAGCAGCAAGAGTGGATATTAGACATTGAGACATTGAGTTCAGAAAAACTTATACAGCTGGTGGAAAAAGCATGGTTACAGCGTGAGCTTATTCGAACTGACCTACAAAATCGTATTCCTGAAATTCAGAGTTCGGTTCTGCAAACTGGAGTTCTAATTAGAGATTTGCTTAGTGATTGGTATGGTCCAATATTCTCAAAATAGTTGGATAGCTTCACTCCAAAATTTGAATCCAGTTCAAAGAAGATCGATATCTCAAAATCAAAAGAATACCTAAGATTCAAAACCAGAGATCATTGTCAAAACCAAGCGTGAGGATCTTTTCTACGGAAGGTAAGTAAGCTTTGAGAATGGTTATGTTAAAAGTTCCCAAAATTGAAAGCATATCAGATGTTGTTAGTAATCACTTGTGCATTTCCTGCGGAGCCTGTGTAAGTGGAGCCCCACCAAGTGCCATTGAAATGCACTTTAGTAATCGATATGCAATGTCAGTTCCAGTTATTGTCCGCCCCTATTTGATTGATGGAAGAGGAATCGAATTCGATGTGTGCCCAGGTAAAGGATGTGACATTCTTCGTTTATCAGAAGCTATTAAAGATAATGAGACACAGTATGATCTTGAACTGGGGTTTGTTCACAAAGCATGGGTTATGCAGTCGAATAACAATGTTATATTAAAGAATGCGTCATCAGGTGGTTTGATGACGCAGATTGCAGCATATCTACTAACCTCGGGGAGGGTTCGAGGCGTCATTGCAACTAAAATGCACTACAGTTCGCTTGGGCCACGACCGAAAACCGTTATTGCGGAGTCACTTGAGGAGCTTCTTGAATGCCAAGGTTCAAAATATTTGCCGGTCTCAGTAAATCAGATCTTGGGTCAACTAGAATCCTACCACGGCCCTGTGGTATTTATTGGAACGCCATGTCAGATAGAAAGTCTGCGAATGCTGCAGGAGCGTGCACCAATCTTCAAAAAAAGAATACCATATGTTATTGGAAACTTTTGCGGTGGGATCAAAGATTTTAGGGAATTGAACACACAAATTAAACGTCAAGGAATGAATCCGTCCGACGTTGTACGATTTAGATATCGAGGTGGTGGACAGCCTGGATCAATGTTGATTGAAGATAGTGCTGGAAGAATTAAACAAAGATCATATTTGGACTATTCAAAAGATACAGGCTACAAAAAACATACACGATGCCGACTTTGTATTGATGGGACTGCAGAATTAGCAGATTTTAGTTGTGGCGATGCTTGGATCGAGAGGTTTCTTCTGAGTGATACCCCTTGGTCTATTGTCATAACTAGAAATTCAAAGGCAACTCTAATTATTCAAGAAATGATCGAGCAAGTAATTGTTAAAACATGTAGTGTGACTTTGGACGACATCAAAAAATCACAAAAGTCTAACCTACATAGCAAAAAAATACGTCAGTCGGCGCGTCGGAAGCTATACAATCTTTTAGGTAAGCCAACGCCACTATATGATGGCGGGTATTCAAAAGAAAATTCCAGTTTATGGCTGGAAGCAAAAGTACACTTCGCATATTGGTTTCTGCAGGCTCTAGAACGATTGCATTTGTATGCTCCCCTAAGTGGATTGCTTAGGCGATTAACTTTGTACCATAAGGATGGACATGCAAGCGAGGTTTCTGGTCGCTGACTAATTAATGGGACCAATTAATCTCGAAAATCTGAAGACGAAAATCTTTTGGTACTTGTTCAGTTAGTAAACAAGAAAAAAGCATGCAAGCGGATTTGATAATTGATGGTAAGAAACTCATGAAATAACCATCTGAATACATGATGAACCATCCCAAAAAAGTATTATTTATCGGCGGTCCAGATGTAAATGCCCGTATCCCCCTAATGCAGCAGTTAGATGACTTTCAAATCACTGCATTAGGATCCAAAAGCGAACTAAAAGAAGAATTCGACCAAGCAGGGTTCGAATATTACACGTATCCTCTCGACCGTGGAACCAATCCTATTGCTGATATTTCAACCCTATTTCTCCTGACCCGTCTATGCCGATATTTACAGCCAGACATTGTCCACACCTTCGATAACAAGATTGGAGTATGGGGGAGGTTGGCTGCAAATTTTGCAGGTGTACCAGTGATCATTGGTACATTGCCAGGCCTGGGTGGAATGTATAACAACGACTCATTTTCTAATAGGCTGATTAGAAGTATTTATCAACCCTTGCAAAAACAAGCCTGCGCGCAGTCGGACCTGACTATTTTTCAAAACCATGATGATGCCCACCATTTTGTTAATGCCGGCGTTGTATCTGAAAACAAGGTAGGGATTATTTTGGGATCAGGGGTTGATACTGACAGATTCTCACCATCACAAGTAACCCGACAGCAAAAAAATGCGGTACGAGAATTACTTGGTATATTGCCTAACCAAACAGTTGTGACAATGATTTCCCGGGTTATCCGTTCAAAAGGGGTGCTTGAGTTTATGGCTGCGGCCCAGCAGATCACTCACCAATTCCCGAATACCCACTTTCTACTCATTGGTCCAGACGACCATGAAAGTCTGGATCGGCTTGATCAAACTCAACAACGCCAGTTAAAACAAACAGTGACTTGGCCTGGATCCAGTTCGGATATACCAGTAATATTAGCAGTTTCAGATATTTTTGTATTTCCATCACATCATCGGGAAGGTATTCCGAGAGTTTCATTGGAAGCGGCTTCGATGGGATTACCAATCGTGACCACTGATGCACCTGGATGTAAAGAAGTTGTTGAAGATGGTGTCAATGGCTTTCTGATTCCCCAACGGGATATCGAAGCCTTGGTTCAAGCGATTCTGCATTTGATGGCTGATCCGGATATGCGACGGCATTTTGGTATGGAATCCCGTATGCGTGCGGTCATGTTTTTTGATCTGTCTGTGATCGCAGAACAAACTCGAAGGATGTACTGGAGGTTGCTTAATCGGAAGGGTTTGTTAACAACTGAGAACAACCCAGGCGCTTAATCCAACAGCCCCACCAGCCTGGCGATATGCTAGAAGTTTTGTTTTGAAGAGAGCCAACCACAGCTCTATGAATACCTTGATACCTTTGATATGTAGATGAAATCCTATTCAGTAAAAATCCAACCACTTGAACCCGAAAAGATATCCTTCAATTCGAATATTGGAACGCCATTGTGCGCTTTTACTGTTGATGTTGAGGATTGGTATCAATCTTGTATTGATTATGATGCTCCCATCACCGAACGCGTGGTTAGAAACACAGAACGTGTTCTTGCTATGCTGGATAGATATGGAGTGAAGGCCACCTTCTTCGTACAGGGTCGCGTGGCTGAAACTTTCCCCCAATTATTGCAATGTATTGATGCCAATGGTCACGAAATTCAATCGCATGGTTACAGTCATAGACCGCTTTTTCTATTGAATCGGCAGAGCCTTAGAAACGAGTTGGATAGGGCACGCAAAACAGTCGAAGATGCCTGTGGCGTGCAAGTATCGGCATTTCGGGCGCCAGACTTCTCTATTCTTAAGGACAACCTCTGGGCGTTGGAAATATTAGCGGAAGTGGGGTTTAAAGTGGACTCTTCCATATTCCCAATGCGTGCCCAGCATTATGGGATTGCAGGCTGGGAAGTCTCCCCCCACTATCTTACCCTGGAAAATGGGGCAAAAATCCTGGAAATTCCAGTGGCGATCTGGACAAGAGGGAAAATTCGATTTCCAATTGCAGGAGGGGGTTACTTTCGCCTCATCCCGTATATACTTCTGCATCGTGCGTTGCAGAACATAGTAACCGCACGGAGACCAGCTGTTGTGTATTGTCATCCCTACGAGTTTAACGCGCATGAGATGGATGATTACCGTAACGCAGTAAACCCAGTATTCCGATTTTCGCAGAGTATTGGTCGTGGCCATTTTGAAACTCGTGTGATTCGCTTATTGACTCAGATATCATGTGGTCGGTTGGATCAAGTTCTGGCAGCATGGGGGTTGGTGTGAAAGTCATTTATTTAACAACTGACGATCCACTTTACTTGCCAGCTTTCTTTGAACGAGTGTTTGATAAGTGTGGAACACTAACACGAGCGGTTTATATTGTCCCACCCCTCTATAAAGGGCAAACACCTCTCCTGGCAGTATGGCAATATTATTACACGTTTGGAATGGAAGGCGTGATTGGTCTAGCCCCACGCGTATTACAAGCTAAAGTAAGGCAGCAATCTATCGCTACAGTGTGCAAAAAGCGGAATATCCCTTGTGCCTTGATTCAAGACGTAAATACACCAAGCTTTCTGGAACGGCTCAGGTCGATGGCTCCAGACTTGATTGTTTCAGTGAGTTGTCCCCAAATTTTTAATAAACCATTGATCGATCTACCACCTTTAGGTTGTTTAAATATCCATGGTGCAATATTACCCGACTACAGAGGCGTATTGCCAAGTTTTTGGATGCTAACCCACGGCGAAGAGAAAGCAGGAGTGTCGATATATTACGTGAACGAAAAAATCGATGCTGGTGATTTATGTGGTCAACGCGTTTTCAACATCAAACCAGAAGAATCTTTGCATGAATTTATCAAACGGTCGAAATCTTTTGCCGCGGATTTGTTGATCGAAGTTATAAACAAAATCAAGAACGGAACTATAACCCGCACACCCTTAGATTTGTCGAAGGGCTCCTATTACTCATGGCCTGACAAAAATGCTGTAAGGCGTTTTCGTGCTAGCGGCCGGCGTCTATGGTAACTAATGATTAATGAATACCTCGATCACCTCTGCTGCGAATACGCCACCTATTTCCAGGCTTCCGCTTCGTTTTTCACCGCATCACCCTGGCTCCACCCATCGCTCGCCGTTTGGTTCCGATTTCCTGGCTGGGATGCTTCTTTTTGGAGAAACTGCGCATCTTCAACTCCCACTACTTGGTCGCCATTCATCCCGATCACCGATCATCCTTCCTCACCCAATTAAATACCTCCGTGTGTAATAGACAACCTGCACAAACGCGCCAGCCTTTTGTGGTTTCTTGATTGGACTGGTGAAATTCACCCACCGCTGAAGCGATAGTACCGACAAAATTCCACCGGTCTTAATTTCCCGAGAAAGAAAGGCAATGAACGCAGAATCCCCCTTTCCCTTACAGGGAGAGGATCAGTGGTGAGGATTAAAATCTCTACCAGTGCGTCTCTATGACAAACAAATTGATACCATCCTTAGCTGAAATCCAATTTTCCCGTTCCCGCCTGGGGGACTTGATTAAACGCGCATTCGATATCCTGACTGCAAGCCTTGGATTGATCTTGCTTTCACCGGTCTTCCTTGTCTTGGCCTCGAAAATCAAACGCGATTCACCTGGTCCGGTTTTCTACCGCGGGCGGCGTGCTGCTCGCGGCGGCGGGGTCTTCGACATCCTCAAGTTCCGTACTATGTACGAACGCCCTTAAAGCTACCAGGGTCCCCCCATCACTGGCGATGACGATTCCCGCATCACCCCATTAGGAAAATGGTTGCGAGAAACAAAAATAAATGAATTGCCCCAACTCTGGAACGTTCTGGTAGGAAATATGAGTTTGGTGGGACCACGCCCAGAAGATCCGGAGATCTCCGCGGGATGGCCTGACGAAGTGCGCCGTGAGGTGCTCTCCGTACGTCCCGGCATTACAAGCCCTGCCTCGGTGATTTATCGCGATGAAGAGAAGCGCCTCAATGGCACCGGATTTATGCAAATTTATTTGGAGGATATTCTCCCAAGCAAATTACGGCTGGACCAGCTCTACGTGCGATATCATTCGTTTTGGAATGACCTGGATGTGCTCTTCTACACCTTTCTGATATTGCTGCCGAAGCTTGGGAAAACCTCTCCACCAGAAGAAATTCTGATTGTCGGACCGTTCAGCAATTTTATTCGCCGTAATTTTAGCTGGTTTGCTGTGGATACCCTGACTACATTGGCAGCGATCAGCTTGGTCGGTTTGCTGTGGCGTTCTTTTGGTCCATTCCATGTTGGCTGGCTGACAGCGCTGATCTTTGGTGTTTTATTCGCCTTAATATTCAGCTTTACCAGCGCACTGTTTGGTTTACAAAAAATTTATTGGTCGCGTTCATCCGGTACACAAGCATTGGATCTCTTGCCCCCGGTTGGGATTGCTACAGCAATTATATTATTAATAAACCAGTATGTTCTTATGGCGAATCCAAATGATCCATATAAGATATTGATCTCATTTCCTAGCTTGCAGCCGTTATTTCCTATATCAATGATTCTGTTGGCCGCAGCCCTTTCTTTTGTTGGATTTGTGCTTGTGCGCTACCGCAGCAGGTTAATTACCGGGCTGGCTACTCGTTGGGTGAATATCCGTGGAAACGCTCCCCCCGCACAAGAACGTGCATTGATTGTTGGGAGTGGTGAAACCGGTCAGTATGCCTCTTTAATACTCAATACTGGAACTTACCGGGATATGTTGAAAATAGTCGGGTTTGTGGATGATGATTTTTATAAGCTCGATTCCAGGATCCAGGGGATAAATGTTATTGGTCGTTGCCGCGATATCCCTGAATTAGTATCCAAATACGATATTGGGGTCATCATCTACGCCATCCATAACATAAATCCCAACGCTCGCAGTACACTTTTGGAGATCTGTGCCAGCACCCCAGCGCGTACATTCAATTTCCCTGATATCCCTGCCACTTTAAGCGACATCGTTTATCGGGATAATGGACTGAGGGGCGGTAAAACTCAAACCTCAAGCCAAACCTCTTTCACCTCATCTCCAAATTCGGACCTGCCCTGTCATATCTGCTCGAGTGAACTTTCACCTCCGCAGGTAAATG
>SDBS01002596.1_pt1 | contig 18000 bp, 9 predicted proteins | sample 2277091 | NCBI WGS metagenome assembly SDBS01 (sample SAMN10404972, study PRJNA504765) | marine sediment metagenome | isolation source: marine sediment core GS10_PC15, 163 cmbsf | place: Arctic Ocean: Southern Knipovich Ridge | collected 2010 | reverse complement strand
CCAACGCCCATTATTCCCAAAACAACTTTATTATTAGCTGCCATACCTTTGGCCTGGGATAAAACAGTAAATGTTGTAGCTGCACCTATTGAACCTTTCATAAACTCTCGACGATTTAGTGATTTCATATTCTTCTCCTCATTTCGTGTTTGCCGGTTGCGTATTTGTTGGCTGGTGTAATTGCTATATGCTCATCTAATTCCTGCCCAAAGGTGATTTTTAAGTAATTTATGTTGTTTGGTCTCATAAGAAAGCCTGGAGCGAGTGAAGAAAAGGATAACAAAACAGTTGAGATAACGCAAGGAGAGAATTTTATATCGGACCTGAAATATCAGACAGCCAGAGGAATTCTTTTATGAAATTATTATCGGAATCAACGGTAGGGCAGTTGAACCTTTGATGGGGCGGCCTTTTATCCTAAGTCTTTTCCTGGCAATAGTCTGTGGCGATATACAGATTTTGATTTTTGGGATTGTTATATATATACATTGAATTTTCTTTGAAAATTGTTTATAATAAAATGGGTTATTGTAATCAGGGAGGGTGTATATTTAAATTTTGTTCCAGGGTGATCAAATGTGGTTATTCGTCCTGACCAAACCGAATTGGGTGGCTTTTGACGAGGGCAAATGCGATGAAGACGAAAAGAACAATCGATGTCTTTCGGTCATTTAGTATCTCCGTAAGGAGTCCCAAGGACAAATCGTGGCTTAAAGGATTGCTCCTAATTGTTTTGATATTTGTGGTGAGTGTGCCAGCCCAGGGCAAAGAAAACGATTGGTTCACCTATTTAGGTAACAAAACAAAACCCAAGGCCCCTCGCAAGCACATGAGTGCAGCCGAAGCGCTGCCGCCGCTGCCTTTGCCGGCGACACCTTTGCGGCGTACTGAACGTAAGAAGCCACCGCAACCGGATTATCTGGTCGGCAAGGTAATATGGGGTGAATCAGCTTCTTTTGTCGATTCCAGCGGGGATAAGATGAATATAGCCGACTGGAATTTGTGCCCTACGGATATGGAAAGGTTTGTGGGGAACGGCCAGTCGATGGATTTGAAATATCACTGGAAGAATATCAACCTTAATGATTTTCACTTCGACCCGAAAAAGCTACCGGCGTTACTATTCAGCGGGGTACGGACCCTAAGACTTAGCGAGACACATATTCAGGCTTTGCGTGAATACGTATTGAATGGTGGTATGGTTATCTGCGATTCGATAGCGGGATCGCCTTACTTTTATGAGTCGGCCAAAAAGGTTTTCCTCAAGGCCTTTCCGGAATGCCGGTTTCGTGTGATTCCCGCTGATCATCCACTTTATCACATGTTGGCGGATGTGGAAAAGGTAACTTACCCCAAAAAGCAGGGCACCACCAAACCGTTTATGGAAGGTATCTATATTGGCAGCAGAATTGGTGTGCTGGTTTCGAAATATGGATTAGGCTGTGGATGGAATCGTGACGTAACAAGACTTGATAAGCTGCCGAAAGCGGTTTATTACGATGTAAAAAGCGCCAATCAGATCGGGCTGAACTTAGCGGCATACATTGTGGGCTATGCCGAGGTCGGACTTTTGGAAGGTCAGCCGGAGGTTTTCGGGGCGGCGGACCAAAAAAGACCCACTGATGAATTTGTTTTTGCCCAGCTCAAACACGAGGGTGCGTGGAATGTACATCCCGGAGGGGCAACAGCGCTACTGATGAAGCTGCGGCAGCACACTGCTATTCGAGTCAATCTAAAACGCGTGGCGGTGGATGCTGAAAAGGACGACCTTTCCTCGTATCCGTTTCTGTACCTGACAGGTTTAGATGATTTCTCGTTTTCTTCCGAGGCAGTAACTGCTCTGCGGCGCTACCTTCAGTTTGGAGGAGTGCTATTGATAAACAACGGTATGGGCTTGAGCACCTTTGACAGGGCGGTTCGGCGGGAGCTGGCAAAGATTTTGCCTGAGGCGGAACTGGAACCTATCTCGGCGAATCATCATCTCTACAACAGTCTTCTGACAATCAAAGAGGTGAGATATTCCCCTGTGGTGGCAAAGAATAAGCCGGAACTCAACAATCAGCCCTACTTATTGGGTGCGACAATCGACGGCGACCTGCGGGTCCTTTACAGTCCCTACGACCTTGAAGCCGGCTGGCTGGGTGCATACTATCCGCTGATAAGGGGCTATGAATCAATCTATGCTCAGCAGTTAGGACTGAATATTATTACGTATGTTATGACTCATTAAACTCGTGCTACTTCAGCGTATAGCGTTTAGCGTATAGCGTACAGTTTCTTTTTTCTATCCGCTGTACGCTCTACGCTATCCCAGTATGCAGAGTAGTAACGGAGGGTATTGTATGCCAGATAAGACATCAACTGTAAGCTGTCCGGAATGTGGAAGGAAGTATGAGGTCAGCAATGTTTCGGCTGGGAAAATAGCTCGGTGCAAATGCGGATGCAAATTTGATATATCATCCGGGCAGATTGCCGAGCAAGGAATGTCCTCGCCGGCAACAAGCGGGGGCAGGCCAAGACCACGCCTGGGAGAAGCGACTAATTTTGGTTCAAGAGATACCATCGAGGTGGTTGAATCGTTAGCTCAGGCTAAAGATACCATCCTCAATGAAGTCGGCAAAATCATTATCGGTCAAAAGGAAGTGCTGGATCAGATTCTCACCGCGTTTTTTGCCCGGGGCCATTGCTTGCTGATGGGTGTGCCGGGATTAGCAAAAACTATGATGGTGCACAGTCTGGCCCAGACGATGCTGTTAAAATTCAACCGGATTCAATTCACGCCCGATTTGATGCCTACTGATATTACCGGGACAAATATTCTGCAAAATGACCCTAAGACACGACAACGCAAGTTTGTTTTCCAGCAGGGGCCGATATTTACTAACGTACTCCTGGCTGATGAGATTAACCGTACTCCACCGAAGACACAAGCTGCGCTGCTGGAAGCTATGCAGGAGCATAAAGTAACCTCGTCGGGCCATACCCATACGCTTCCTGAACCTTTTTTAGTGCTTGCAACGCAAAATCCATTGGAGTTGGAAGGTACGTATCCGCTTCCGGAAGCACAATTAGACAGGTTTATTTTGCTTGTTAAGGTTGACTATCCTAACCTGGAAGAAGAGCAGCAAATACTAATGACGACCACCGGTCGCGATGGAGAGTCGCTTGATGCTATCCTCGATGCTAAATCGGTCCTGAGGTATCAGGATTTGGTTCGTCAGGTTCCGATTAGCGAACACGTGGCTAAGTATGCGGCACGGCTGTGCCGCGCAACGCGACCGCAGTCCGATGAAGCCCCTGAGTTTATCAGTGAGTTTGTGCGCTATGGTTGCGGACCTCGTGCCGGGCAGTCTCTGATATTAGCAGCTAAGGCGCATGTAGTTATGAACGGGCGCTTCAACGTCTCATGCGACGATATCAGAAAGTATGCCTTGCCGGTATTTCGTCACAGAATGATTCTCAATTTTGCCGCAGCCAGCGAAGGGCTTGATACGGATGCGGTGATACAAAGATTACTGGATACAATAGGTGAATCAGAATAGAAAGGACAGAGAACAGAGGACAGAAAACAGAGATAATCTGACATCTGACTTCTGTCTTCCGTGGTTAGCCGGAGGTGTGTATGGTTGAGTCCACAGGCTATCGTTATCTTCCTCCACGAATGGCGGAGCGTCTGCGCGGAGTTGAAATAGGGGTGCGTCGGCCAATGGACGGCAGCCATCAGGGTCTGCACAGGTCTCCTGCATTTGGTTCTTCGGTCGAGTTTGCCGAGTATCGCGAATATGCTCCCGGTGACCCAGTTTCCCAGATTGACTGGCCGGTTTATGCGCGAAGCGACCGGTACGTTATCCGGCGGTTCCATGAAGACGTAAGTATCCGCTGCTACATTATGTTGGATATATCGGCTTCTATGAAGTACCAGCAGGATGGAGCGCTGCAAAAGAGCGAATACGCCTGTTATCTGGCGGCGGGGATGATGTATGTGATGGTGCAGCAGGGTGATATGGTTTCGCTGATTACGTTTGACGACCAGATACGTGACTACTTTGAGCCTTCGGGGACCTTTGTAGGGCTTAAACCAATGCTGCAGGGTCTTGAGAAAATCGAACCTAAGAACAAAGGTAATATCGAAGCATCGCTGCACAGTGCTGCGGAACTGATTAAGGGCAAAGCATTGGTGGTCATCATATCCGACTTGCTGGAAGAACCGGAAAATATTTTGCAGGGCATTAACCACCTTTATTACGACGGCAAAGATATTACGCTGTTTCATATTCTGGATCCGGCGGAGATGAACATGTCAGTAAGGGGATTAGCTGATGTTACCTCGTTAGAGTCGAAAGAGAAAGTAACGGTGGATTTCAGACGGATACGCGATGCCTACCTTGAGCAACTGCGTCTATATCTGGATGAGCTGCGAAGCGGCTTTCAGAAAACCCGGTCCGAATATATCCTGACGGAGACCAGGACGGAGGTATATGATGCTATTTTGCAGAGGAGTAGAATGGTATGATTTTTTCTGCTCCCATCTTTCTTTATCTTGTACCGTTAGCGGGCCTGCCGATAGTTTTTCACCTTATATTAAAGCAAAAAAAACAGACGGTGGTATTCTCGACTTTGATGTTCTTTCGCCGGACAGATCCAAAGCTGAACTCACATCGCAAGATACGGCAGTGGCTGCTGCTTCTGATGCGGATATTGTTGATCGCATTTATACTGTTAGCTTTATCGCGGCCTGAATTTGTGACGTCGGTGGGGCTGGGCGGTAAGATTTCGGTAGTAGCAATAGTTGACAACTCCGCGTCAATGAGTGAGAGCAGCAGTTATGATAATGATAAGAGCAAACTCGAATGTGCGAGAGAAGGCGCAAGAAAGCTTGTTTTGGCGATGGAGAGTGACTCTAAAGCAGCGGTGGTATTGTTGGTTGATGAGCCGGCGGTACCAGCAGCCAATTCGCTGATTTCCGATACTGAATTGCTTTTAGATTCACTTGATAAAATCAGACCGACGGCAGCGACGGGAAATGCCGGGCTTGCGCTGGCGCAGGCTTTTGAACTTCTTCGTGCAAGCACTACGGGCGGTGGGGCAGTGCATGTGTTTAGTGACCTGCAGCGGAGCGAGTGGGGGAGAGATTTGGCACAGGCTAAAACAGGGGGGGCACCAATAACGGTTTATTTTCACAAGGTCGAGTCCGAAATGCGGGACGAGGCAAACGTGGCGATAGTGGCGGTTCAATTTCCCGAGGAAAAGGTTCTGCCTAAGCACCCTTGTACGATCGGCTTAGTCTTACAGAACAACTCGGATACCGCCGCCAATGTCCGAATCAACTCCATTGACAACCAGGACAAAAAAAATACGGAAAACGTGGTATTGGAACAGGGCAGAGCTTTGACAGTGGAGTTGGAGACTACACCGGATGAGGCTGGGTATCACTGGATTAAAGCGTGGGTTGAAGGCGATGGTTTCTCGGCGGACAATGAAGCGGGGATAGGGATATTCTGTGAAGAAACTGCAACGGTTTTGTTTGGAGGTGCGCCGGAAGAGTTCGGAGTACTGCCGGTGGCGCTGTCACCTTCCGGGCAAGGACAATTTACCGGTATGGTCGTGAAGTTCAGCTTGCCGGGCCAGTTGAGCCAAACTGCCACCAAGGAAAAACCAATTCTGATTGTTACTACGTGGTCGGGAATGCAATCCGCCCCGGCTGACTCGGTATGGTTGCGGCAGTACATAGAAAATGGAGGCAATCTTCTACTTGTTCCATCGGTTAGGGCTGGGCGAAGGGCTTTATCCGGGCAGTTTCCGGAGTGGCTCGGTGCGAGTATAAAGGCCCGTGAGATGCACGCGAGGGGCGCTGGATTGGAGGTGTTGACAGAAGGCACCCCCTTCTGGAATCGAATACGTGAAGCAACGGGAAATTCAAAACTGGAATCTGTCAGTGGATACATGTTTCATCCACTGGCACTATCTGCCGAGTTTACTCCGCTTTTGGGTATTGATTTTCAAAAAGTGGTAATCGCACATAAGAAACTGAACAAGGGTAATATTTACGTCAGCGGTACAGCTTTTGCTTCGCGTTGGAACACACTGCCCTCTTCGGGATTATTAGTGATGATTGCGCAACGCATGGCAGTGGCGGGGTCTTCGTCCGAAGAGGAAGGGGCAATATCATTAGTGGCGGGAGAGCGTCCGCGCGGTATCAATGCACAGGGTAGCGAGGTTAAGGTTCTTTCTTTAGTAGGTGATTCGATGGATTGGAAAGGCAAAGAGCAGGAAATCCCAGCCTTTCCGAGAGCCGGGGTGTACCTGGTTACGGCAGGTGATAATAAATACTGTATATCGGTACGAGCATCAGAGAAAGAGGGATTGGAGAAATTTGTCGAAGGTTCGGAAGTTCCGGCTATGGGTCAAATAGCGCATAAGATTTTGCCCTACGATGAGGCGGTGGACTTTGAGCAGTACCATAAGGGACAGGCAAGGTCAGTAGAGTTGTTTTTGCTTCTGCTTCTGTTGGCAACACTGGCATTGTTGGCGGAGGGGTGGCTGGGTGCCCCCAGGCTCTCTCGGGCCAGGCAAGAAAAAATACTGGAAGCAAAGACAGTAAGTAAGGGCGGTTTGCGAGCAGCCCCTACAGGCAGAGCGAGCAGTACTGATGATACGGCTGCGAGCCGGAGGGTAGGCTAATGGGAGTCCTTCGGTGGCAAGCACATCTTAATCCTGTCCTCGGGGCGGGACTAATTCTGGGGCTGGGAGTGTGGCTGATTATTCTGTATCGGCGGCAGCGAAGACAATATTCGGCCAAAGAAGCTGCAGTGTTGGTGGTGCCCAAGATACTAATAGTGCTGCTGTTGATTTTGGCGTATTTTGATCCGGTGTGGAACGTGATGAAAAAACCCGACGAAAATAAAAAAGTTCTGGCACTTGTGGATACATCTTCTTCCATGGAGGTCGAGGATAAAGCCGAAGGCAGCCGGGTCAAGCGAGCCAATGCTATGCTTGAGAAGCTTAGACAAAAGCTGCGGTCTTCTTATATAGATTTTGATACCCTGGAATTTGACAGTGAGGTGTGGACTTCGGCGAGATCAGTCGAGCCGGGGCAGGTCCGGGAAACCGATTTAGGTAAGTGTTTGGTTACAATAGCAGATAATCCGGAACCAGCAGCGCTGGGTTTGAGCAAACCCGCCGTTGGCGGGTCCAAATACATGAGCGTTCTTCTACTTACGGACGGCGGCGACGAAGTGGTGCAAAACATTAAGCTGCCTGAAGTGCCGATTTACATAGCCGGTATGGGCAGCGACCCTGAGACCTGGAATGATATAGCGATAACAAGGATTGAGGCGCCGGAGGTTGTGGAAGGGCAAAGCGATTTTGAAGTAACCGCTGACATTATAGCTCGCTGCGCTTCCTATAGTTTTGCCACAGGAGCAGAGCAGGTGAATGTGAGAGTGGAAGAGCAGAACGGACAGGACTGGGAAACTCGAGATTCGAAACTGGTTGTTCTGGCAGGGTCCAGAGCACGGGTGAAGTTTACTTTGAAGAGTCCATCAGAAATGGGAATGAAAAAGTATCGCGTTCGAGTTGAAACAGTTAATGGGGAGCTTTCTGAATTGAACAATACACGGATTTTCTCAGTAGAGGTACGTGAAAATACTCTTTCTGTACTTCTTTTTGCTCAGCAGTTAGGATGGGATTTCAGACAGATTTACAAGGAACTGTCCGACGACTCGTCGGTGGCACTGACGGCGCTGTTTCGCGTAAGCAGTGACCGATTTATTGTGCGGGGCAGTCGTCAGAAAGGGGATGAGAATCTTGAAGCGGGCTTTCCTTCCAGTAAAGGAGTGCTTGATCTGTATAAATGCGTTATAATGGGTTCGTTTCCTGCTTCACAGTGGCGGCAGGAACAGTTGAAGGCTCTGGTAGAATATGTACGTGAGGGGGGAGCAGTGATATTTCTCGGAGGAGAGCATTCCTTTGGCCAGGGCGGGTATTCGAGGAAGGTGATTGAACCGCTGTTTCCATGGCGGATAAGTGCAGGTGAACCTGAACTGCAGATAGGCCAGTATACGGTGAATGTACCATTGTCAGCGGCAAATCATAGTATTGTTTCCGAAATGTCAAGGCTTATTGGTCAGGCTTCTGGAGCCACTATTGGGAGTATAAATTTATCCGGGGCTTTGAGGAGCGGAGCTATCAATCTGTTGGATGCTTCGGTGGGTAACAGGACAGTGTCAGTGGTTGCACTTCAGCGCTATGGACAGGGACAGACGATGGGAGTGGCGACGAACACGCTGTGGAAATGGCCACAGACCTCCGATGTGCTTAAGCAGGCTTATAGTCATTTTTGGCGACAGTCGGTCAGGAACCTGTCGCAGTGGGAGGAAGGAGAGCGCTTTGTAGGCGTCAAGTGGGACAAAAAAAACTACAGACCCGGTGAACAGGCCAGCACTACGATTCGCGTGGCTGGGCGCTACAACCCTGGACAGTTACACTTGAAAGCAACGTTGAAGGCGGACGAAGAACCTCAGTTTGTATCTGTAGAACCAGTGATGGGCAGAGAGAATACGTTCCGAGCGGAAATGGTTTTTTCCAAGAGGGCAGAATACCTGTTTGAAGTCCAAGCACATGTGGGAGAAAAACTATTAGAATCTTATGAAAAGACGTTAGTAGTGGGACCGGGTCTGAATGAAGGTGCTAATCTGGAAGTTGACCATGCGTTTCTGGATGACCTGGCAATGCGAAGCGGCGGCGCATATTTTCAAGAAACCGATTTTGAAAATCTGGTTGAGACACTTAGAGGCAAGGTCATAGATTACGCTGTTAGTGTGGAGATTCCCCTGGTTCAGGATAAGTACATATACATTCTGATATTTTTGGGTATCCTTATGTTGGAATGGACGATGCGGCGCAAGATGAATCTGTTTTAATACAAAGGGTAGGATAATTGTGCAGGGAACAAAGCTAAAAAAAGAGCAGAAGAAAATGAGGCCAGAAGTGAAAAGGTATAAACCAGATTTCAGATTTCAGATTTCAGATTTCAGATTTTCAAATTTTGGGTTTTGCGTTTTTTGCTTTTTAGTTTGGTTTGGTAGCGTGGCGTGTGGGGCTTCGGTGGGAACCTTGTTTGGTAATAACTCGCAGGACAAAAGCTCAACCAGAACTGCAGCGGTCTATTTTTCCGATGGGAAGGTTCTGACGGGTAAGATTTCTCTGACGCCGGGCCGAAGTTTCAAGCTGAATATACCCAAGGGGGGGAAGCTCAAGACCAGGGATATCGTAACCGGCGAAGATGTGCAATATGGCAAAGTCAGACGTTTTACTTTTGAGCCGGTGCGGGAGATTCGTTTTTATACGGAAAAGGAGGAGATGCGGCGCAGTTGGAAATTCATAGAAACGACCAAATACAACGAAGAAACAGCAGAGGCAGATTATTCGCCTGCCGCAAAGGAATATTCCGGCCGACCGTATCCACTGCGTTATCTCGCTGCGACGGTGATTTTCAACAGTGATGAATCTCTGCAGGGACATCTCTACACAGTGACAGTGTATCTTAAGACCAAGGAGAAAACGTACAGACTGGTTTTGCGGAGTAAGCAGCGGGGCGGGCAGGGGACTACGCTGGATGAATTGGTTTATGTCAGAAGAATAAAACTATTAGACGAAGGTAAAAACATTGCAGCTAAGGTTACCGTAAAGTTTACCGATATGTGTTTTGGTCCAAAGGATGCGGTTCAGGCCGTGACAAGGGAATCTCTGACGCCGATACCAACTAAAATGGCCCAAAGCGACGATACCTGTGTGGTCGAATCCGCATTTGGCGAGGAGTTTTATCTTGCTGTGAGAAAGGACGGAAAGTACATCGTCGGCTGGCCGAAAGAGCAAGACAAAAAGTTGTTTGCAATTGCTCATGACCATATACAAAGGCAAAGAGATTTTTATAATGACAAGAAGTTATTGGGAGTTCTGCAGATTAAGGGCGGCAAGGAAGTGCTTACTCTGGTGAATCTACGACGCAAGGTAGCGCCAACTCATTTCGGCGAGATAGGGGGGGAGTGGGATAGAGAATTGGGGACGGTGGTTGAGCCCTGGCGGCTGAGTATCTGGCGATGGAAGTATGATAGAGTAAATCAGGAACTGATACTGTCATCACGTGGAACATTTTTCCGTGTTATCTTGCTGCCAAAGGATCCTACGCCGGAAGTTGCTATTTCAGAAAAGCTTTGGCAATTTCAACAGAAGGACGATACTGTCGTTGTAGGTCAAAGCCCACAAAAGGAACTTTAGAGGAACAAAGCTATGGACCCTGTAAATGACCAACAGAACGATCCGGTTCGAGAGACCGTAGTTAGAGGCCGACAGATAATGATGGCAAACCGGCTGGTTTTAGGAGGATTGGTGTGGGGAACTGTTTGCTTAGGTGTATGGCTTGTGTTGTGTTTTATGGATAACCTTTTGCATTTTCCGCCCGGGTTACGATTGGCGATTGTTTTAGGCTGGGTGGGCTTGATGATATTTGAATTTTGGAAGAATTTACTATCGCCGATTTTACAGCTTGAGGGGCTTGAAGGTACGGCGTTACTTCTGGAGCGTGAAAATAACGTGCCGGAAAATATGCTGATTAATGCACTGTGTTTTGAGTCTCGCGAATTTAGCTCAGACGAGGAACCATTTGCCCGGCGAACAATAGGGACAGCTATTTCCTTAATGTCAACAGCAGACCTAAAAAAGCTGTGGGATAAGGCGAGAATAAGAAAATGGCTGATAGCGTTTTTGATTATTATGCTGTTATGGATGATTTATGGTATTAGTCAGAGCCGATATGTGGTCAATGCTTTTGCGAGATTCATACGGCCGTTGTCGGATGTGCCGCCGGCAGGCTCGGTGGTACTGAAGGTTACGCCGGACAGCGATGTAACCATTGCAGAAGCAGATGATTTGATTGTTTCGGTTGAAGTTAAAGGCAGGGGAGGTAATGGATCGTTGCGGAGCTATCCCAAGATTGTATGGCAGAATGGAGCGGACTATATAAGTACTGAAAAAAACAAAGGTAAAAGTGCGACCATGCAGGCCATGGGTGATAACCAGGGGGTGTTCAACTATACTTTTTCAGCGGTAGACAGGCCGTTTGCTTTTCGTGTGTTCGCGGCAGATACTTACAGTTCCAGTATCAAGGTAATGGTTAATACAGTGCCGAGAATAAAAGAATCTCAATTTCATATTTCATCACCAGCCTATACGGGTGTGGGGAAGGTTAGTATCATGGGGCCTCCAGAGGCAGTAACAGGACTCGCTGATTCGCAGGTGATAGTGGATGTGAAGCTGGACAAGCAAGCTGAAGGATTGTGGTGGAAGACGCAGAACAAAACGATTGAGTTTAAAAATATTGATAGAGTGTGGCGTGCAGAAACGCAGTTGCAAAGAGCCGGTTCCTACAAGCTTGAGGTCAAAGGGCCGGGAAGTGACAGACGTATAGCCATTGCTTCCGGGCCGATTTTACTGCAGCAGGACAGTGTGCCGGAAATTGAATTCGTGGATACCGACCAGAGTCTTACGGTGAATCCCGGAGAAAGACTAAAGTTTGACATACAAGCTTCTGACGATTTTGGGATTGGCCGGATATATGTAACACTTGTACAAATGCAGGCCAGTGGCCCTGCAAAAACGATAGAGAGCTGGAAATATGAAGGACCACCGGGAAGAAAGGAGCAGGTGGCTGAGACACTTCGTTTGTCGGTTGATGCCGGTGTGTTTAAGCCGGGTTCGACCTATGTTCTGCAGGCATTCTGTCAGGATTTTAGCCCAATGAAGCACCTGGGTCAATCGCAGCCGGTAACACTTCAGGTCAAGTCGCTGGATGAACTGACGATTTCTGCTGATGACCCATACGGTGATGCTTTTGAGGCACTGAACAAAGCCATTGAAGCCCAGCAGGCGGCCTTAGGTGTAACGGAAAATGTATTAACGAACCTTGATGATGTAATTGATAAAAGCAGGAAAGAAGCGGAAAATATCGAGAGCCTGCAGAGGCATCAAAGCGAATTGAACAAAAAGCAGAAACTTGTCGGTGATTATATGACTGAAGCCTGGGATGTGTCATCATCTCCGCGTCCAAGGTTTGTTGATAAACTGGTCACCCTTAGAGACGGTGGACATGCGCGGGTAATGGAGAAAATAGGAGCGATTGGTGTAGCGGAACCAAAGACTAAAACGATCCTGGTAGCTAATAAATCTGTTGTGTCACGTTCGCTTCAGTCTATCGAAAAGCAGCAGGCTTTTCTGCTCGAACAACTCATAGCTCTCAAAGGTGTAATTGCCAAACAGAGCCAGGCTGAGGCGGAAAAGGCGGCAGCGGAAATCTTAGGCGAAAGTATGGAGTCGCTTGATGCAGGCATTGAAGAATCGCTCAAAGAAATGACTAAGGAGCTGGATGAGTTTGTCAAGAAACAAAAAGAGATAATGCAGGAAAGGCAAATGATTATGGATAAGCCGCCTGAAGATTTCAGTTCAGAGGATGAGGACAAGCTTGAAGAACTTGCGATGGACCAATCCAAACTGGCGGAGATATTGTCGGATGTGGTGAACGATTTTACTAATCTGGACCTGCTGGATTTCGGAGACGATGCGATGGTCGAGTCGATGAAGAGTCTCTACGAGGAGGCCGACGAGCTTGCTAAGCAAGCCATGGAAGCCGCAGATATGCGTCAAGCGCGAGTGGATGCCCATCGGTTGGAAACTGAAGAGGTGGAGATGGCTGAGGAGCTAATGATAAACTGCGAGGCGACACTGGGATTCTATGACAATATTCAATTTATTGCAGAGATTCCCGAGGATGAGCAGTTGTTTGCGCCATTAGCAGAGCTGCCGTCGGAGCTCGAAGACCTGGTGGCTGATTTGATTACGACGGAAGAGGAAATGCAGCCGGAGGTGGAAGATATCGGCAGCTATCTTAATTCTCTGGACCATACGGCCGGGCCGGTTTCCGACGGGACTATAAGCAGCACCAGTGCCAAAGGCAAAACCGGCGACCAGAAGCCGGAGGATAATATCATTCAGGGACGCAGTGGTGCCGGACGCAGCGGTATGTCTGACGGTCAGTTGGTAGAGCCGGTAGCCAAGGCGCTTTCTGACAATGAGTACGGTTTGCGAGAACGAGTTTCCAACACACCTCTGGAAAGCGGACAGGTTAAGGATGAAGACACGAAAGCGCAGACGGGAGGTACAGGACTCGGTAAGGACAGCGACCAGGCCACTATGTTCGGAATAGGGGGTAAGCTGCCACCGAAAGTATTAGATATGATGAAAGCTACAGAGGAAAAGCAACTTAACATTCGGCAGTCGGCACAAGATTTGGTGCTCAAGCTCGAAAGTCACAATCTGCCAACAATGGAACTTGAAAAGTCCATTCGAGCGATGAAAGAATTGGAAGAATCTATCAATACTCGCAGCGGAGTTGGTATCCGAGGAGCTTTCGACGAAGTTGTCAGCTCGCTGAAGAAATCGCACCGGGTATTGGGCAGACAGATCGCACTGCAATATACCCGGGACCAAGCAACAGACGGGAAGCTGGCCGATATGCTTTCCCGGGAACAACAGTATCGTTTTAGGGGTTATGAGCATATGATCAGCGCCTATTTCGAGGCCTTGGCACAGGGTAAAGACAAAGGGCAGAAGACAGAATAAATGAGTAATTTTGGATGTAGTTGCAGTATGCTGAGAATTGTGTTGTCAAAAGAGCATATGAGACGGTTGTTGTTTGCCGCGGTGGCAGCTTTGCTTATCTGCAGGATCGGTAGTGCCACTGAAGCTGGAAGGTCTGTTCCGTGGCATCTTAAGGATGCTGCGTTTCGGATTCGCATTGAAAAAGACTCCGCCTACTCACAGATACCTGATGTCCATCTGTCCGATTTGAAACAAAAGAAGAATTGGACCGGCACATACTATAAACTGAATGGGAAAGTCTATAAAAAAGGTATCACTATGACCTGCCCAGGAAAGGCTACTTATAAGAACCAGAAGCAGCATAGGCGTTTTGTAGCATTGGCGGGACTTAATGATAGAGCCGATTCCGATATGTCTGTCATATTTGAGGTCTTTGCAGACAAGCGACGATTGTACAAATCCGAGCCGGTGACCAAACATATGCCGCCGATTGCAATTAATGTAGGGATTCCATCGACAGCCAAGCAGATTAAATTGGAAACGACTGGTTCCGATATGAAAGGCAAGCGGCGGGCAAGTCTGGTTAATGCAGGTTTTCTGCTGAAAGGGAAAAATCCGGAGGTCTCTTATGCCAAGCTATATATGCCCGGATATGATGCGAGTGATTTTGAAGCGGTCGTTTTTACGACTATAGGCCAACGAGTTCCCAGCCGGTTATTTTGGGCTGGAGCAGATGAGCCGATGGAGATTCTTTTCGACAATTCCTATGGCAGCACAATCTATTTTGTTTATCTTGTGCATAAAGATAAATATAAACCGATGCCGTCGTCGTGGAAGCCCAAAGCAGGAGTAACATTAGAGACGAGATATACAAGTAAAAATTACCCTGAGTGTAAGGATCTGTCTGGTTTATTGAAAATTTGGAATAATGCAGCCAAGCCTGTAGGTATGAGTTTTGTTGATAATGTTCACCATTCTTTTCCAATTCATCGGCTGGAAGATAGTGCCGGTAAGAAACCTCGTCTTGCGTTGTATCGCTATGAGGGTTTCTTCCGGACTGAGAAGGCCGGTCAGTATATCTTCGCGACAGCTTCGAATTGGTCTTCGCATCTGCTCATCGATGGTAACCTTGTGATAAGCTGGCCGGGCGAGCACAACTACCGGGCCGGTATCAGGGGACAAAAGCAGGGCAAGATTTCTCTTAAAGCCGGCGTGCATAAGCTGGAATATCTGAACTACAGCCCATGGGGTCAAATGTTCACCTTGGCTGCCTGGCAAAGGCCGCAGGAAAAATTAAGCCTTATGGCCAGAGGTGATTTCCTGCCTTTGGGACGTTTCGTGGTAACGGCGATTGGATATCAAGACCTGGCCAAAGATGGGGGCAGCTTTAAGTGGCGGATAAGCGATGATTGGCGAGTGGATCAGGGAAAAGCGGCTCTGGTTCAGATGCGCTTTGATGTGCTCGAAGCGAAACAAGACGGTTACTATTCATACAGATGGAAATTCGACGACGGAACAATTAAGACCGGCGAAAGTGTCGAGCATGTATTTTTACGACCCGAGATGCGCACAGTAACGCTCGAAGTGCTCAAAGGCGGTGAAATAGTTGCTGAGGTGGAACAGAAAATAAATGTTCATGTTATATCGGATAAAATCCAGCTTGAGCCGGGGAACATACATGCCTTTGAGAAAGCTATATCCGAAAGTGATTTGAACAGTGTGCCTATCAGTGATATCGTCAATTTATATGCTTTTGTTGATGGTCTCAATCGCCGAGAAGCCAGGCAGCGAGCAGTAGCGGCTCTAATGAAGAGGATGAACGAGCTTGTGGCAGAATCCCGGCACCAGCGTTTCTGCCTTGAATTAGGTCAGTACCTGTGCTCGGCCCCGGTACGCCAATATGAACAATTATTGAAACTTTTGGCCCGTCTTCGGGAAAAATCGGTAGGCAATTCGGTTGTTCGCCAGCATGCGATGGTTTCTCAGGCTGAATTGTTGGTTCAGTGTTTCGGAAATGCACAGGAGGCGTTAAAGATTCTAAACGAGGTGGAGAAGGAGAAAAAATTAGACAACAAAATACCCAGCAGCGCTGGGTTTGAGCAAACCCGCCGTTGGCGGGCTCGATTCAGGATAGCTCAAGCTGAAGCGCTGATAGCACTTGAGCAGGTTGAAAAGGCCAGAGAGATACTTCAAAATCTACAGACTAATTCCAACAGTACCAAGCAGGAGGTCAAGGATGTTGGGCTGTTGCGGCATGCAAGGCAATTGGCAGATAACATCGATGACCCGGAGCAGTTGGATTACGCTATGGAGAAGATTGAGGAAATCATCGCTGATGACCCAGTGAAGTTGCTAATGCCGAATTTGAACCTGATAAAGCTGGATGTGCACCTGGCAAGGAAAGAATACTTGATCGCATTTTATCTTGCTGAGCGGTTAAATAAGCTCGAATTAAGTAACTACTATCGGTCACAGATTCTCGTTCGGCAGGTAAAAGCACTCTGTGGTATCAAGGACGTGGAGCGGGCCAAGGTGATTTACAAGGCCATAGCGACAAACTATCCGTCCAGTCCGGCGGTGGCTGAGGCCAAGAAGGCTATTGTTGAGACAGTTGTTGCAGGACAAAAAAAATAACCTTCCAGTTACTTCCATCGAAGCTTCTGGAGTTCTTCCTTAGTGCGAATAAATTTTACGGTGCCATCGTTTAAGAGAACACAGCCGCCCTTTGGTTCGTGGTTGTCGAAAGTAAATAGTTCAGGCCCGCCGTGCTGATTCCAGCCCCCTTTAGTCTCAAATAAAAGCACGGTGTCCGGTGGAGAATTCGGTTTGCAATTGGAATTCAATGCGTAGTGGCATTTGCCTTCGTGAACGCTCGGACACTTGAAGAGGTTCACTATATACTCCTGATGGTAGTCTCGAGAAAGGGCCAGGACAGTGGCGTCACACCATTTGGAAGCTGGGTATTTCTTCTTACTACCGTACAAAGAATCCAACCGGAGTTGGAGTGTGCTGAGCTTGCCTGCACACTTCAGTCGCAACTCAAATGGCTGTATCTGTAGTGTGATAACCTTCAGGCTTCGTAGACCGCCAGTGCAACTGAATCGATGCATTTCCTCGGTCCTCATGAAACTACTACCCCACTCACTCAAATATGTAGTAAACGACGCCAGACGTCTGTCATCACGATAGCAGGCGATATGAGCCATTCTTGGTGCAGTGATCGTCCCTCGTTTAGTTCCGATGAAGGATAGCGAACTTACCTCATGGGCAAGGGCTTTGAGGTGTTTCTGGTCTTTCGATACGAATGCCTTCAGAGACTGTAAATACTCCTTCTCCGCGGGGCTAAGTAAGCTCTGCTGTCCGGTATAAGGAAAGAAGTATTCAAGCATTGAAGGTTGATACTGAATCTCAACCCGTGTGCAACGGCTTAGATCAGGCGGTGAGGGCTTCGGCCACTTTTCCTCGTATGGGATGAGCAGCCCATCAACCGTAATCCGTAAGATGTGCTCACCTTTGAGTGCCTGCAAGTTATAGGGGATCAAGATCTTTTCAGTCAGATTCAGATCTTCATTGAGCTCGTTGAAGAAGTACTGGATATCTCCCAACCAACGTTTAATCATCGCCAGGTTTTTATCGAGGCTCGTGTCACTGGTCTTCTCCGCTTTTTCAAGGATGCCACGAATCATTCCGGGCAGATCGCCGGCGTAATAACCGATCTCGATAGCAAGGCGCGTGGCGTATTCAAGATCCATTGCCGGTCGTCCGGCTTCATAGACATTGCGAGGGTGAACAGGCGCGGGAAGCGACAAGGATTCAGTCCGCTCTTCGCCTGCGCGCAAACGAACGTACATACCTACACGCTGTCGGTATGATTCCAGATTTGCCCAGACATCAAGCCGTCTCCTTATTGCAAGGGTTTGATTGTCTTCGGCCAAGTACGCCTCAAAGTCCCATTCACCATCAACTTCGACGTTCTCGCAGACCCAGATATCATGATCGGAATCGTTTCTTATCTCATAACGTAACTTAAGAGTGTCATCGCTTACCTTCAACTCGTTTAGGGCGATTGTTGGGATACCAACCTTTTTAACGGTACTAGATTCAGCGTCGGGTTGCGCCTGTGTTCTTGGTGCAAGAAAAAGACTCAGGGATAAAACCGTTATTATGAATGTAGATTTGTCCATCTTTAATCCTTGTTCCTCATACATCTCATACAGCAGGCCGTCTCAAGGGCTATAGCTTCCAGGGCTTTCTGTATTCGTAGTGCAGCAGTTTATTAGCACGTCTATTATTGACGGCTTGTTCTTTCTTCGGGTCCCATTGGATTCGAGTTTTTGTAGCCAAAGC
>SDBS01002595.1_pt1 | contig 18007 bp, 14 predicted proteins | sample 2277091 | NCBI WGS metagenome assembly SDBS01 (sample SAMN10404972, study PRJNA504765) | marine sediment metagenome | isolation source: marine sediment core GS10_PC15, 163 cmbsf | place: Arctic Ocean: Southern Knipovich Ridge | collected 2010 | reverse complement strand
CTGGAATAATGGAAAACTAACTGTTAAACAGATTTTGAAAAATATTTCTTACTAAATGGAGAAAATGTTATGATCAAACTGTCTGATTATGTTATTCGGTTTATTGAAAATTTAGGAGTTAAAAATATTTTTTTATTGCCGGGTGGCGGCAGTATGCACTTAGTTGATTCCGTTGGAAAAAGCAAAAAACTTAGTTATGTATGTAATCTACATGAACAAGCATGCGCTATTGCTGCAGATGCATATGGACAATACACAAATAATCTGGGGGTTGCCCTGGTAACAACCGGTCCCGGAGGCACGAATACCATAACCGGTGTAGCCGCAGCCTGGTTAGACTCAACGCCAATGTTGATTGTATCCGGGCAAGTAAAAAGGCCGGATATGGTAGGAAATCGTGGTATCCGCCAAATGGGATTTCAAGAAATAAATATTGTAAGTATGGTAAAATCAATTACTAAATATGCGGTAACAGTAACAGAACCAGAAAAAATCAGATATCATTTAGAAAAAGCTGTATCACTTGCTATGAGTAGTCGCCCTGGTCCTGTATGGGTCGATATCCCCCTAGACGTCCAGGCGGTGATGATTGATGAAGAACAATTAATTGGTTTTGAAGAAGAATTGAATGAACAAATAAATAAAGATAAGTTGAATGAAAAAGTCAGTAAGGCAATTCAATTGCTTAATCAATCTGAAAGACCAGTGATGCTTGTAGGAAATGGCGTTCGTCTTGCTAATGGGATTAAAGATTTTTCGAATATGATTGATTTGTTACAAATACCTGTTTTAACTACCTGGAAGGCTATTGATTTTTTAGCAGAGAATCATCCATTATTTGCAGGTCGACCTGGAGCTGTAGGACAACGGGGTGCAAATTTTACTCAGCAGAATTCGGATTTTATTTTAAGTATTGGAGCTCGACTTGATTTTGGACAAACAGGGTATAACCATAGAAACTTTGCGCGTGCCGCAAAAAAAGTGATAGTTGATATTGACCCAAATGAGATTAAGAAATTAGATATGCCTATTGAAATACCTATTTGTTGTGATGCGAAAATATTTATTCGAGATTTTATTAAACAGAAAAATAAAATAAAACCAATTTATCGAACTAATTGGTTGAAAAAATGTAAAGAATGGCAGGCAAAATACCCTGTTATATTGAAGAAATATTGGGAACAGAAAAATTATGTAAATAATTATGTGCTGATTGATGTCTTATCTGATGAAATGTCTGAAAATGACTTGCTTGTCCCGGGCAGTTCAGGTGCAAGTAGTGAAGTGACCATGCAGGCATTTAGAGTAAAAAAAGGACAGAGAATTTTCAATAGTGAAGGGCTCGGTCCAATGGGATGCGGAATTCCTGCCAGTATTGGGGGATGTATTGCAAGCGGTAGGAAAAGAACTGTGTGTATTGATGGCGATGGTGGATTTTATATGAATGTGCAAGATTTGGAAACCGTAAAAAGATTAAATCTTCCTATAAAATTTTTTGTTTTAAACAACCAGGGATATGCATCTATTAGAAATACACAGAATAGTTATTTTGAAGGTCGTTATGTAGCTAGTGATCATACAAGTGGTTTGACACTGCCAAATACAAGGAAGATTGCAGATGCTTTCGGTATTTCTTTTACCCAAATAACAAATCATAAAAGTATTAGAGAAAAAGTTAGAGAAATATTAAATATAGAAGGTCCTGTAATTTGTGAAGTGATATTACCATTTGAGCATGTTACTGCCCCGAAACTTTCATCATATCAGAAAAAAGATGGAAGTATGGTTTCCAGACCATTAGAAGATTTATGGCCCTTTCTAGACAGAGAAGAATTTAAAGCAAATATGATTGTAAAGCCTATAGAGGAATAAAATAATGAAAATATTAATAACCGGAGGAAATGGATTTATTGCTAAAAGTATATTTGAACAATTGAATATTGAACAGACTGTGTTATCTCTCAATAGAAAAGATCTTGATCTTTTGGATTCTTTAAAAGTTTTCAGATTTTTAAAAAGCAACCAATTTGATGTAATAATACATACGGCAACATACGACGCCGCACCAAAACATTCCCCAAAAGATCCGTCAAAAGTTCTGGAAAATAATTTGAAAATGTTCTTTAACATTGCCAGGCGTAAAGATGATTTCGGCAAGATGATATATTTTGGTTCGGGTGCAGAGTTTGGCCGGGAAAATTGGATACCTAAAATGAAAGAAGATTATTTTGATCAGCACGTTCCGGTAGACCAATACGGCTTTTCAAAATACATAATGACTAAATATACGCAATTAAGCAGTAATATATATAATCTTAGACTTTTTGGAGTATTTGGCAAATATGATGATTGGAGAATCCGGTTTATCCCGAATGCTTGTTGTCGTGCAGCCTTAAACCTGCCTATTAGAATTAATCAAAATGTATTTTTTGATCATCTGTATATCGACGATTCAATAAAAATTGTCAAATGGTTTATTAATAATAAACCCAAGAAGAATGTATATAATGTTTGTACAGGCAGAGTTAATGATCTTAAAACTTTAGCTGAAAAAATTATTAAAATATCCGGTAAAAAATTGGATATAAATATTAAAACAGAAGGCCTTGGTAGAGAGTATAGTGGAGACAACTCATTGCTTTTGAAAGAATTAAAGGATTTTGAGTTTATTTCAACGGATGAATCAATTAAAACTATGTATAATTGGTATGAATCAAACAAACACATTATTGAAAAAGATAAATTGTAAAAAATCCTGCCATGGAGATGCTTTATGAGTATACATGAAACAATCGAATTACTGGATAGGCAAATTTCAAATCCTTCATCAGGATTGCCTGAAGAGGTATTTTTCTTTGTTAGCAGACTTACTCCAATGGTAAACGCTGATCTCCTTATAAAAGATGAAAACGGGCGGACACTTTTATCATGGAGAGACGATTCATTTGCCGGTGCAGGTTGGCATGTCCCTGGTGGTATTGTGCGATTCAAGGAAAAATTAGAAGAAAGAGTTCAAAAAGTTGCAGAAACAGAAATTGGTACTGTGGTTGAATTTGATCCTGTTCCGGTTACTATCAACCAGGTTATTTGCAAACACGATACGAGAGGACATTTTATATCAATATTATATAAGTGCTTTCTTTCCAATAAATTTATCCCTAAAAATACAGGCTTATCAAAGACAGATGTAGGCTATCTTATGTGGCATGATTCTTGCCCTGAGAACATGGTAAAAGTGCACGAAATGTATAGAAAATATATATAAGGAGTATTCATGCCAGTAAACAAGTGTAGAGTATGCAACCATAAATTTTTCAAAGAACCATTGCTACGGTATGAGAATATGCCGGGGGCTGCTCAATATTTGCCAAATGCAGAGTCGCTTGAAAGCGATAAAGGGGTTAATCTGGAAGTCTGTCAGTGTTCAGGTTGTGGTTTGGTACAGCTAAGCAATGAGCCAGTCCCTTATTATAGAGAGGTTATACGTGCAGCTGCTATTTCGAAGGAAATGACAGATTTCCGCAGGAAGCAATTCGAGAGCTTTGTGCAAAAATATTCGCTCAAAGGGGGAAATATCATTGAGATCGGCTGTGGCCGTGGAGAGTATCTGTCCACTATGCAGCAATTTGGTGTAGAGGCTTACGGGCTTGAGTATTCAGAAGAATCGGTGATGCAGTGTGTCAAAAATGGTCTAAAGGTTTCAAAAGGATTTATTCAGGGCAGTGCTGATAGGTTAAACAATGCTCCATTTGATGCCTTTTTTATATTGAATTTTCTTGAACACCTGCCTGATCCAAATTCAACCCTTAGAGGAATATATAATAACTTGACAGAAGAGGCAATGGGGCTTGTTGAGGTGCCAAATTTTGACATGATATTGCGAAAGAAACTTTTCTCTGAATTTATAGGCGATCATCTATTTTATTTTACCAAGGAAATTTTGAGCACAACACTAAAACTAAACGGTTTTGAAATTATTGAGTGTAATGAAGTGTGGTACGATTACATAATCTCGGCTGTTGTAAAGAAAAGGAGAAAGATAAATGTATCGCATTTTTGTAAACATCAGGAGCAACTTAAGAATGAAATTGAAGAATATATTCGTCGTTTTAAGGATAAAAAGGTAGCAATATGGGGTGCCGGGCATCAAGCGCTTGCAATTATTTCTTTATTAAATTTATCCGACAGAATCAAATATGTCGTTGATTCTGCACTATTTAAACAGGGTAAATATACGGCGGCCACGCATATCCCCATAGTTTCTCCCGATAAACTTGACTTAGACCCGGTAGATGCTGTTATTGTTATGGCAGCCAGCTACTCCGATGAAGTAGCAAGGATTATACGAGAGAAGTATGATAAAAATATAAATATTGCTATATTGAGAGATTTTGGATTAGAGGTTATTGGATAACATGGATAAGATTTTGTTTATAGTTCCGCCTTCTATTGAATTTGAAGATTTTGTCAATCCTAGTAACAACGTAAGGGCGGTACAAAAGAAATACGGTAACTACGGAAGTGCACTTACTGACATGCCTTTAGGTGTGTTATCTTTGAGTGCTTATGTGAAAAAATACACGGCGACCAAAACACAACTCATAGACTTCAATGTTGTTCTGAACAGACTAAATGTCTTTGAGGCACGTTCCTTTCTTGAGTTTTTTTGTTGCTTCCTATCGTTGCCGCAGTGGGTGAATTATGCCCCAACCATAATTGGTATATCCGCATTATTTTCAACGTCATATCAGAGCATGCTGGATGCTGCACAATGCTGCCGCGAAATATTTCCCAATGCCATCATAGTTGTGGGCGGCGGTGTGCCTACGAATATGTACGCAGACATATTCCGAGACAGTTCATGCTTGGATGCGCTTTGCTATGGCGAGGGAGAAAACCCCCTGTTGGGTCTTGTGAAGGCCGATGATAAATTTCAGTACCTTGATGAGAATCCAACGTGGATTACGCGGAGAAAGGTTGAGAGTGGACGGTCGTTCCAACATGATACCATTGAAGACCTAGACAGAATACCGCCTTACGACTATAACCTATGCTGTGAGGCTGACTATCGGCTGAATCCGACTATCGCGTGTTATCCGCTGGCTGACCCAACCAAGCGTCACATCCAAACAATGATTTCTCGTGGCTGTCCGCATCGTTGCTGTTTTTGCTCAGCGCATACGATTCACGGACGAAAGGTGCGCTATTACAGTATCCAGCGAGTAAAGAACGACCTCACACAACTAAGGAAAGAGGGCATGGAAACGATCATATTCGAGGATGATCACTTCCTGTTCAACAGGAAACGAACTTTTGAGATTCTCGACACGATAGTGTCGTTGGGTCTGACAGCATTTTGGCCGAATGCGCTGGCTCTGTATGCGCTTGACCGCAAGATGCTGGATGCGATGAAACGTGCGGGGATGAAGCAGTTGGTTATGGCGATTGAATCGGGAAGCAATCGAGTACTACGGGAGATAATGCACAAACCTATTAACCTTTCTATAGTAAAACGAGTAGTTGATGACTGCCGCGAGTTGGGCATATTCACGGATGCTAGCATAATCATTGGTCTACCTGGCGAAACAAAGCAGGATATTGAGGACGCGAGATCGTTCTTGAAAACTCTTGGCGTGAATTGGTTTAGATTTTATGCGGCTGTTCCACTAGCCGGCTCAGAGATGTTTCGGATATGTCAGGAGAAGGGTTATCTACCGCACGGGTACACATCCTGCAACTTCAAAAAGGCATCCATTTCTACTGAGCATTTCTCTGCCGAATATATCCAAGAGATGATCTATGTCCTGAATCTGGACCTCAATTTCGTGTGCAACAGCGACTTCCGTTTAGGCAATTACGAAATAGCGTTGATAGGATTTGAGAATGCAATAAGAGCAAAAAATGACCATGCCATCGCCTATTATTGTGCGGCAAAATGCTACGAAAAACTCGGTGATTCAAAAAGAGCAGAACGGTACACGGATATTGCAAGGACGATTGTAAAAGAAAGCCCTTTTTGGCGAAAATATGTGGATATGTTTAATATCCCGGTATAACAATAATAGTTCTTAATTATTTATTAAGGAGGAAAATATTGTGTCGCCTTTTTATTTGAAACATAACCAAAAAATGGATAAAATTTTATTTATAAATCCGCCGAATATTACATTTGATGATTTCATCAATCCTACTTATAATATAGTACAAAAGAAATACCGTAACTATGGGAATGTACTTACTGACATGCCCCTAGGTGTACTATCTATGAGCGCGTATGTTAAAAAGCATACCGCGGCAGAAACCAAACTTTTAGATTTTAACATTGTTTTAAATAAATTGGAAGAATTTGAATATCCTTCTTTTGCAGAGTTTTTCCGTGACTATCTTTCAACGCCAATGTGGGTAGATTATGTTCCAAGCATAATAGGCATATCCACATTATTTACGCCGGCATATCAGAATATGCTCGATATTGCGCAGTGCTGCCGCGATATATTTCCCGGCGCTGTTATCGTTGCAGGTGGCGGTGTGCCAACAAATGTGTATAATGAAATATTTAGAGACAGCGCATGCTTTGACGCTCTTTGTTATGGTGAGGGAGAAAAGCCACTCCTAGGTCTTGTAGAATCTAATGATAAAATGCGATATTTTGAAGAAAATCCATCATGGATTACGTCGAAAAAGGTTGAAAGTAAACAACAATTCCGACATGATTTCATCGAAAACCTTGATGAGATACCTTTTTATGATTATGACATTTGCAATACAGACGAATATGAATTAAACCCGGTCATAACGACTTTTGCTTCTCTCGAAGAGAAAAAGAAAAATTTCCATGTAATGACATCCAGAGGCTGTACTTTCCGCTGTTGTTTTTGCTCGTCACATACGGTTCATGGAAGAAAGATGCGTTATTATAGCGTCAACCGAGTCAGAGAGGATTTTAAACGCCTTAGAGACCGATACGGGGCAAAAACAATTGTTTTTCAGGACGATCACTTCATGGCAAACAGACAAAGAGCCTTTGAAATCATTAATACAGTAAAGAAATTACAAATGACTCCCGTTTTTCAAAGTGGGTTGGCTTTATATGCTCTTGATAGAAAAATGCTTGAGACTTTAAAAAGCGCAGGGGCTAATCCGCTTGTTTTGTCTGTTGAATCCGGGAGTAATAGAGTTTTAAAGGAAATAATGCACAAGCCTCTTAACCTTTCGATAGTTGAACGCGTGGTTAACGATTGTCGTGAACTTGGAATATATACAGATGTGAATATACTGATAGGACTTCCTGGTGAAACGAAGCAGGATATTGAGGATACAAGAACATTTTTAAAAACCATTAATGTAACCTGGTTTAGAATAAATAGGGCGGTCCCTCTTGTAGGAAGTGAAATGCTCGGTATATGTCTTAAAAAGAAATATCTTAAAGATAATTATCTTGATTGTAGTTTTAAAAAGGCAATTGTTGAAACCGAAGATTTCACAGCTGGATATATAGAAGAAATGGCATATTTCTTAAATCTGGAGATTAATTTTGTGGAGAACAGCGACTTCCGATTGGGTAATTACAAAATGGCGTTGAAGGGATTTGAGAATGCTATAAAAGCTAAAAATGATCATGCGATCGCATATTACTATGCCGCAAAATGCTGCGAAAAACTTGGTAATTACAAAAAAGCACAACAATACATGAAGCTTGCAAAGAAGATCGCAGCAGAAAAGCCTTTTTGGCGCAAATATGTGGAAATGTTTAATATTCCCATATAGCGATTATAAACTTAGTTATGGTTAAGGAGGCAAATATTATGTCAACTCAACAAAAACAATTAAAATCAAGTGAAACAGAAAAAAGGAACTCGCTGAAAAAAGAAAAACCCTATGTCTATGAAAAAATTATGAAATTTAATGAAAAAGTTAAAAATGGAGAGAGCATAGCTATAATTCAATTTCAATACGATTATACCTGTAATTTTCCTTGTAAACATTGTTCGGTAAAAAGATTCCAGGGAAAAAAGAAAGGGAGATTTTTTACAATTAGTGATGTAAGAGAACTTTCGCGGCAAGCTGACGAAATGGGGCTTGCACAAATTGTAATTACAGGCGGAGAACCGTTAGTATTCCAGGATTTTGATGATATAGTTAAAGCTATCGATCCTCAGAAATTTTGGATAGTTTCGGATACTAATGGTTGGTTTTTGGATGCGGAAAGAGCAAAACATTTAAAGAGTATAGGCGTTGATAAAATTCAGTTAAGTCTTGATAGCCTTTTGGCAACTGAACATGATAAATTTAGGCGCAAACCAGGTTCGCATGAAAGATGCATAAGAGCTATTGATGCATCTTTGAATGCCGGATTAAATGTTATTATACAAACCGTAGTTACAAAGCAAAGAATTAGATCACAAGAGTTCATTGAATTTTTGAAAGTTATAAATGGACAAGGTGTAGGAGTATTTGTATCATATGCAAAGCCTGTTGGATCCTGGGAAGGGAATTTTGATGTTCTTGTTGGTAGAGACGATATGGATTATATGAGAGAACTCGAAAAAAAGTATAATGTGTTTACACATTTAACCCCGTCGTATGGTCTTAATTTAGGCTGTATAGCAATTAAAAGAATGATCTCTATTACAAAGTATGGCGATGTAATGCCGTGTCCATATATTCATACTTCACTGGGAAACTTTTTTGAGGAACCATTAAAAGACATTATTGAAAGAGGTTTGAAGATAAAATATTTTGGAAAATATATTGATACCTGCCTTATTGCGGAGGACAGAAAATTTATTGATGACTATGTGGTAAAAAAAATATATGGTAAACCACTCCCAGTACCTTACTCTGAAGTATTTAACGATGATGACTTTATTGATTAAATGGAGCAGGAATGAAAGAAGTTGCAAATACTCATACATTTGTTAAAGAGTTAGTAAGCATTATAGCTTCTGTATGTAATAGCGAGAAATTTTATAGGGAGATTTTTTAGATTTTTACAAGAGAGGATAACATTAATATGCAAAATAATATATATAATGATGTTTACAATGGAAAAAGAGTCCTTGTGACTGGGCATACAGGTTTTAAGGGAGGCTGGCTATCTTTATGGCTTAAAGAACTCGGGGCAGAGGTAATAGGATATTCTTTAGATCCTCCTACTAAACCAAGTTTTTTTGAAGCTGTAGATTTGAAAAATAAATTAATTCATATTATTGGTGACGTCAGAGATGAAAAACATCTACTATCTGTGTTTACAAAATATCAACCCGAATTTGTTTTTCATTTAGCTGCTCAATCATTAGTGAGACTTTCCTACAAAGAGCCAAGATTAACCTATGAAACAAATATAATGGGAACGATAAATGTGTTAGAAACAGTAAGAAAGACAAACAGTGTTAAGGCATGTATCATTATTACTACTGATAAATGTTATGAAAATAAGGAATGGGTTTATGGATATAGAGAAAATGATCCTATGGGGGGATATGATCCATATAGCTCTAGTAAAGCTTGTACCGAATTAGTGGTTTCTGCTTACAGGAATTCTTTCTTTAATCCAAAAGATTACGGTAAAATTCATAATATTGCTTTATCATCGGTTAGAGCAGGAAATGTAATAGGCGGTGGTGATTGGGGAAAAGATAGAATTATTACAGATTGTATAAAAACGCTTTTTAAAAACAAGACAATTAATATTTATAATCCGCAAGCAACAAGACCCTGGCAATATGTTTTGGAGCCATTGAGTGGTTACCTCTTGCTTGGATCTAAAATGTATAAAGATGGAAGGAAATATAGTAGTGCGTGGAATTTTGGTTCAAGTGATAATGCTATTATTACAGTGGAAGAAATAGTAAAATTGGTAATAAAAAATTGGGGAAAAGGTGATTATGAAGCAGATAAGTCAAATCAACCCCACGAAGCCCTTTTATTAAAATTAGATACAAGTAAAGCCCGTTCATGCCTTGAATGGAGAATAGTTTATAATATATATGAAACAATTAAAAGAACAGTTAATTGGTACAAGCGTTTTTATGAAGGTGTAGAAAAAGAAGAATTGTATAAAATTACTATTAACGAAATTCGGGATTATGTAAAATATTTAAATAATTAACAATAAATAGATAATGAATGAGAGGCAAATTAAAGCATAACATGGAAAGTAAAAATTTAAAGAAAGAAATATTTAATCTTGTGGCTGAATATTACAGAGAAAAGCATAACCCTAAACCCTTTATTCCGGGAGAAACCTATATTCAATATGCAGGGCGTGTATATGATGAAAAAGAAATGATTTCACTTGTAGATTCGGCTTTGGATTTTTGGCTTACCGCAGGGAGATTTGCAAAACAATTTGAGGAAGAATTTACAAAATTCTTAGGAGTAAAACATTGTATTTTAACTAATTCAGGTTCTTCTGCTAACCTTTTGGCTATATCAGCTTTGACTTCACCAAAATTAGGCGAGAGAAGACTCAAATCGGGCGATGAGGTAATAACTACCGCCTGTGCTTTCCCCACTACTGTAAATCCGGTTATACAAAATAACTTAATTCCTGTTTTTATAGATGTAGATGTCGGAACATATAATATCCAGGCAGATAAAATTGAAGAAGCAGTATCTGATAAAACTAAAGCAATATTTTTAGCGCATACCCTTGGAAATCCTTTTGACCTTGATAAAATTCAAAAAATATGTGAAAAATATAATCTTTGGCTAATAGAAGACAGTTGCGATGCATTAGGATCAAAATACGATGAAAAATATACGGGTACATTTGGCCACATTGCTACTTTTAGCTTTTATCCTGCGCATCATATAACCATGGGTGAGGGGGGAGCTTTAGTAACGAATGATTCAGAACTAAAAAGGTTAATTAAATCTTTTAGAGACTGGGGGAGAGATTGTTGGTGTGAACCAGGATGCGATAATACCTGCGGTAAACGATTTGGTTTGCAATTAGGTAGTTTGCCTTTTGGATATGACCATAAATACATTTATTCTCATATAGGCTATAATCTAAAAATTACAGATATGCAGGCGGCCGTAGGGGTAGAGCAACTTAAGAAATTGCCTTCGTTTACCGAAGCAAGAAAGAAAAATTTTAAACTTTTATATGAGGGTTTGAAAAAATATGAAAAATACTTTATCTTGCCAGAGGCAGAATCCAAAGCTGACCCCAGTTGGTTTGGATTTTTATTAACTGTTCGAAAAGATGCTGGATTTACTCGAGATGATATTATAAAATATTTGGAAAATAATAAAATTGCCACCAGAATGCTTTTTGCAGGAAACATAACCCGTCATCCAAGTTTTGAGAATACTGAATATCGTATTTATGGGGATCTTAAAAATACAGATATCATAATGAATAATACTTTTTGGATAGGAGTTTATCCGGGGTTTACAAAAAAAATAATTAATTACATATTAGAAATAGTTGATGAATTTTTTGAAAATGTAAAATGATTTTTTGTTTTTGTAGTAGATTAATTTAAAAATATTAATCAATATTAATAATTGAACTGTATTATAAATAATAGATATTTAGGTGTTAATAAAGTATGTATATAGGTTTTTATAATTATTATAAATATTACAATAAAAATAGAATGTTTACAGATGTATCTTCACCTATCGGCGATGATTTATCGAGTTCTTCTGTGTATATGGGGAAATATTTAGTAAAAAAGGGGCATAAGATAAACACTATTGATATGGATGATATTAGAAAGTTTGATGCGATAGTATTTATGGAGTTTCCCACTTTTAAAAATAAGTATTTTAGACAATTGGTTAATGATGGATTTAAAAATTTGTATTTATTTACTTTTGAGTCTGAAATCATAAAGCCTGATAACTACAATATAGAAAATCATAAATACTTTAAGAAGGTTTTTACTTGGAATGATAAATTTGTAGATAATGAAAAATACTTTAAAATAAATTATTCTCATAAGATTCCTGAAAATTTAGATTTTGATGTAAATAAAAAGACAAAATTCTGTGCTATGATAGCAGGCCATAAATTTAAGAAACATCCTATGGAACTTTATTCAGAAAGAGTAAAGATTATTCGTTGGTTTGAAGAGAATCATCCTGAAGATTTTGATTTATACGGCATAGGTTGGGATAAATATTATTTTCAGGGTATGTTAGTAAGGTTAAACAGGTTTAACGCTTTAGGGAAAATTTTAAAACCAAGATATCCTTCCTATAAAGGAGCAATTAAGTCTAAAAAAGAAATTTATAAAGAATATAAGTTTGCTATATGTTATGAAAATGCGAGGGGTATCCCAGGGTATATAACCGAAAAAATATTTGATTGTTTCTTTGCTAGTTGCGTTCCAATTTATTGGGGTGCACCAAATGTAACTAATCATATCCCCGCAGATACATTTATAGATAGAAGAAATTTTAAAACTTATGAAGAACTTTATAGTTATCTCAAGAATATGCCTGATAAAGAATATTTGGATTACCTGGATGCAATAAAGAATTTTGTTAAAAGTGATAAAATCTATCCTTTTAGTGCGGAGTATTTTACAAAGAAAATTATAGATAATATTATAGAAAGTTGATATCAACAAGTATTCCCAGCGAGCATAAATATAGCACTTTTTAATACGTATCCTATATTGTTCTAGAAAGTTGCGTAATCAGGTATATTTGTTCAGATAAAAAAATATAGTTCTAGATGGATGTTTATGAGCAAAAATGATACACAAACATTACTAAAAGCAGAATCACTGCTAATTAGAGCATGAATTGATTGAATTAAGAGGATTGTTATAATGACTATACAAAAAATAAATTATTTTCCATTAGTTAGCATTTGTATTCCTACATATAATGTTGAAAAAACTGTTGTAAACACTGTTCAATCAATTCTTAATCAAACTTATCATAATTCAGAGATTATTATAGTAGATAATGATTCTACTGATGACACTTTAAATCTTTTACGGAAATTTAAAGATTCAAGAATAAAAATCTATAAGAACAATAAAAATATTGGTGGCGAGGCAAATTTTAGTAAATGTGTCAAATTAGCAAATGGTGAGTATATTGCTGTATTTCATGCTGATGACTTGTATATACCGGACATGGTGCAAAAACAAGTACAGATTTTTCAAGATGATCCTTCTGTAGGCGCGGTCTTTTCTCGTGCTGATTTTATTAATAGCTATGGTAAGATAATTGGTGAGAGCAAATTACCAAATGAATTACAGAATAGAAAAATTTATTATTTTTCAGAAATATTTGTTTCCATATTAGGCAACTTAAATTTTCTGATATGTCCAAGTGCTATGGTTAGGGGTAAAATATATAAAGAATTAGTACCTTTTAATGAAAAAAAGTTTGGAACATCTGCTGATTTGGATATGTGGTTGAGAATTTTAGAAAGACAACCGATTGCTATTATAGATGAGAAATTAATGAGTTATCGATTTAGCAAAACACAAGGTAACTTCATTTCTCGGCATGTACATGTTAAGCAAGCAGATTTCTTCAGAGTAATGGATTGCTATCTGGCGAACAAATTTAACAATACGGATATTCCTAGGGATGCCTTAAACAAGTATGAGTTTTTAAGAAGTATAGATAGAACAAGACGTGCAGCAAATTATCTGATTCAAGGCAAGGAGAAAGATGCTAAAGGGTTATTAAAAAAATCATTTACTCTTTATATTTTTTTAGGTGCAATAAGTAGTTTTAAAAAAACTAAGTTTTTAATCTATTGGATTTCTGGTTTAGGCCTTTTAGTATTAATTTATTTTGGTTTAGGAAAGTATATTGGAGAAAAATTGCATTGGTTGCTAGATAAATGGAAAAGAAGATTTATATAAATTACAATATTCTTAAAAGCGAAGGTGTCATATAAAATAGAGCAAAAAGAAGCGAGTAATATTTTTTAATTACACTGGGAAAACCTCAGCTTCTTTGAGAAAATTGAAGATTAAGTAACTTGCATAAAAGAATTATGTATCAGGGAAGTATTTTTTTAAATCAGGAATAGTCAATATCGATTTGTACAAAGAATTTAAAAGATATCAAAAACATCAAGGTGAAAAAGAAAATAAAAAAAAGGTAATAAATGAAAGAAAAAATAAAAGTATTAGAAATTATTGATTCTTTAGGTATGGGTGGAGCAGAATCTCTTCTTAAAAATTTTGTTTTAGAGGCTAAAAAAAATAATCTATTCAATATAGAAATAGCTACTTTTTATTCCGATGCTATATTTAAAAAAGAGATTGAAGATGCTGGCATTTCCATTTGGGATTTGGGGTTAACTTTCAAATTTAATTTAATGGGGGTTATAGAACTTGTAAAACTTACAAAGGAAAGAAAATATAATATAATTCATGTACACCTATTTCCCGCAGATATATTTGCTGGTATTGCTTCTTTATTTTTACCCAGAGATATTGCATGGATTTTTAGTGAACATTGCGTTTATAATAGAAGGCGTACACTTAAAATTTTCAAAATATTAGATAATTTTACTTATAATCGTTATTCAAAAATAGTTTGCGTAAGCAAACAAGTTGAGTTTGCTTTACTTAACTGGATACCTTCAAACAAAGGAAAAACGAAAGTTATCTCAAATGCAGTTCCTATTCCTAAATTTCTAAATTCTTGCTCTGTTAAAACATATGATATTCTTTTTGTGGGAAGATTAACCAAACAAAAAAGTGTTGAAATTTTACTTAAAGCAATAAAAATATTAAAAAATAAATATAGTAAAAATTTAAAAATTGCAATTGTTGGAGACGGCGAATTGAAAGAAAATCTAAATAATCTAACTGTGGAGCTTGGAGTAAATAGGGAAGTTAAATTTTTAGGAGTAAGGAAAGATGTAAAGGAACTTATGGTATCTTCCAAAATTTTTGTTCTACCTTCTCGGTGGGAGGGGTTTGGTATAGTGATTATAGAGGCAATGAGTAATATGTTACCAGTAATTGCAACTAATGTCGGAGGCATACCAGAATTAATAGAAGATGGGAAAGATGGAATATTGGTTCCTCCTGAAAACCCAAAAGCACTTGCGCGAGCTATAAGTAATTTATTAGAAAATGAAGAATTGCGGGAAAAATTAAGCAAAGCTGCTTATAGGAAAGTAAGAGAAAAATATTCTATTGATACTTACTCTGTTCACATGTTAGATTTTTATAAGTCATTAGTTTAAAAATATCAAAAACATAAAGGAGTAAATTATGGGGAAGTTATTTGGCATTGTTTCGCAAAAAATAATCACTAATGATAAAATTGATAAATTAAAAAATAATATATTTCAAAATAACTTAAGAGAGGATTCTATTTTTATTTCAAATGGTAAGAAAATATTTTTACACAATGATAATTTGTGTGTAGTTAATTCGTCTAAATTGACTCAAGATGATAACTTAATGGTTATTTTAATAGATGGGGAGATATATAATTGTAATGAAATAGCGAAAGATTTAATCAATAGTGGATGTGAATTAATAAATTATACGGAAAGTGAAGTAATCGCACAGGGGTACGTAGAATATGGTGATTTAATATTTAATAAATTAAATGGTGCGTTTTCTATAGCTATTTACATCAAAAAAAGAGATGAATTAATTTTAGTTAGAGATAAATTTGGCAGTAAACCATTATTTTATTATTATAGTGATAATGAATTTATTTTTTCATCAGATTTAAATGACATTATAGAATACGGAATAAAAAAAGAAATAAATAACACTGCTTTAAATATCTACTTTGCCCTTACTTATATTCCTGCACCTTATACAATTTACAAGAATGTAAACAAAGTAGAAGCAGGAAGTTATTTAAAATTAGAAAATAATAATGTAAATAAGAAAAAATATTATAATTTTAGCGAGAAAGTAAAAAGATCAGGCCTTATTAAAGATTATAATACCTGCAAGAAAGAAATAAAACACCAATTAATTAAATCAATAGAAAGGAGAATGGAGGTTGATAAGGAAATTGGTTTATTTCTTAGCGGGGGAATTGATTCAAGCATATTGGCAAATATAATTTCTAAAGTGTCCAAAAAACGTATTCATACTTTTACTATTGGTTATAATATTGGATCTTTTGATGAATCTAAAAAAGCTGAATTGGTTGCAAAGTACAATAATACATACCACCATTCATTACTGTTGGATTATAAAGAAGCTATAAATAATTTAGATGATATATTGTTTAATTTTGGCGAACCATATGCGGACTCTTCTGTATTAGCAGCTTATTTTGTTTCAAAATTGGCTAAGGAAGAAGTTGAAATAGCTTTTGGTGGAGATGGCGCAGATGAATTATTTGCCGGTTATGAAAAATATTTGATAAAATATTATAGAAATAAATATAATATTATTCCAAAAAATGTAAGAGATAAATTAATTGAACCTATAATAAATAAAATACCCCAGAATAGGCATACAAACAATATTTTAAGGAAAGTTAAAAAAGTAATAAATGCAGATAGTAAGGATGATTTTATTATGCGATTTAATATGATGTGTTTGGGTTACAATAACCAATTAAGAGCACAATTGTTTAATGAAGAAAAATATAAAGATATTTCTCATTTAATAAAACCAATATATAATGAATTAGAGAATTTAGATGAATTAACAAGAACATTGTTTACAGATATGAAAGTAGGATTAGAAGGAGATATGATACCAAAAATAGAAAGAACTAGTAATCTAAATTCATTAATAGTGAGGACGCCTTTTTTAGATCCTGATTTTATTGAAATGTCATTTATGATACCAAATGATTTTAAGCTTAGAGGGAATAATAAAAAATATATTTTGAAAGAAACATTTAAGGATATACTACCCAGGCATATAATTAGTGCACCAAAACATGGTTTCGGCGTTCCAGTGGGGGAATGGCTAAAAAAAGAATTAAAAAATGATTTATTAGACTTAACAGAAAGAAATTTTATTAAGAATCAAGGTTTATTTCAATATGAATATATAGAAAAAATTATTCATGAACATCTATCCGGTGTTAATGATTTTTCGTTTCAACTATGGACATTATTTGTATTTCAAAAATGGTATAAGAATATTTTTATGAATTAGATTAATGAGATGTTAATATGAATTTATACGAAAATACAAAAATAGGCAAGAAAAATTAACCATTATTGGTTTAGGTTATATTGGTTTTTTTGTTATAGAAAATAGCAATAATACAGGGGGAAATCCTTTTGAGTTTATCTGACTGCAAGAATCTAAAGAAGAGTCAAATGAATAATAGAGTAACAATTCTATTAGGAATTGTAATTGGCAGTTTTATAGGATTGGGCTCAATTACTCGTGGGACAGATCTCTTTGGGTTATTTTTTATCAGTATTTGCTGTTTTATATTTATGACAACCTTATTTAAAGTAAATGACCCTGTTCTAAAAAAAGTACTAATTATTGCTCTTTCTTTGCGTACCGGGTTAGCTTTAGTCCAAGCGTTTATTTTAAATCTTCCTGATAGCGCGATGGATGCTATGGTTTATGAGAAAACAGGTTGGGAAATTGCTACAGCGTGGAATACGGGCTTGGAAGCAAATTTTACTATTCCACATTATGCAACTATTATTTACTCTAAAATAATAGGAGTAATCTATTTCATTTCAGGTAGAGTTCCTCTATTAGTACAATTTGTTAATGTTGTATTAGGTGTATTCATAGTTTACTACGTTTATAAAATAATTATAGAGCTTGGAGCAACAAAAAGAAGTGCCCAAATTGGTAGTGTAATAACAGCTTTATTTCCTACTTTATGCTTATACTCAGCGATGACTTTAAGAGAGACTTTCATCTCTTTTTTTACGATAGTATCTGTTTTTTATTTTTTTAAATGGCTAAATAGCGGTAAGGTGAGTAAATTAATTTTAGCAGCAGTCTTTCTGTTATTGTCTAGTGCTATATTTGGAGCTATGATTGTGATAGGAGTTGCGTATGCTATTTTCTTCATTTTTTATGAAGTGAAAACAAAGAGATGGAGACTT
>SDBS01002594.1_pt1 | contig 18009 bp, 18 predicted proteins | sample 2277091 | NCBI WGS metagenome assembly SDBS01 (sample SAMN10404972, study PRJNA504765) | marine sediment metagenome | isolation source: marine sediment core GS10_PC15, 163 cmbsf | place: Arctic Ocean: Southern Knipovich Ridge | collected 2010 | reverse complement strand
ATTCTTTTCAAAACTCCTCAGCAGGGATGGCTTGCTAGCTTTGGTGAGCCGTGAAGGATTCGAACCTTCGACACCCTGATTAAAAGTCAGGTGCTCTGCCAACTGAGCTAACGGCCCATATATGTGCTGGTTTGAACTCCAGTTTGTGCTCAAGTTAGTTGTCAACCCAAGCTGTGTCAACTTGTCAACTATACTTTTGCTGGGCTGGCGCTTCCCTTGCGCAAGCAGTGTGATGTAAGTTCTACTCACGCCGAGTTGGCGAGCAAGTTCAGCTTTGGACATTGGTATATGGGATATTGATACACTCATAGAGCTAATACAATCCTCAGTATTACCAGCACGCCAAGCATGATAAATAGTTTCTTCCAAGACACCTTATCAAACATGTGATCCTCCTAATTCCACTGACTGAGCTTGTGCCACATATAGAACAGTGGAAACTCCATCAGCGTTACGAACAGCATCATGTCAATACCTTGCCTGCGGAAATTCACCTCTCCCTTCGTGCAGTCAGTATCCGGCGCATGCATTCCAATCCAGTGCATTACTGCTTGAATTTTATCTTCACCCAGCTTGCTGTTTTGCTGAGTAATGCCGCAGGCTGTCTTAGCTTTAGCTACCAACTCGCCGGTGCGCAGATATTCGCTTATCCTTTCCATTGATTATGCCTGATCTTCTGTACCTATCTTCACCTCTTCAAACCTGTCTGGCATTTCACGAACCAGTGCATACCAGCCGAACGAGTTCTTGGCAGGGTCATCACCAAACACGCCTTTGTCAACCAAGTCTTTAAGGTCATCGCTCTTGAGCAAAGTCTTGTAGCAGTTATTCTTAGATGGGTAAACCTTTCCAGTCTGCTTGTCCTTGATTTGTACCTTGCCGTTAGGCACTGCTTTTCGCTTCCGAGCTAAGGCTTCCTGGAGCTCGGCTATGTGCTGGCCGTGCTCTGAAACAATCTGCTTCAAAGCTTCGATCTCGCTGTTCAGGTAAACCATAGTAAGAGGCTTGACAGCTGCCGGCTTAGAAGTTTCTGGCTTAGAAGCTGGCTCAATCTTTTCAGGATTAGGAGTTTCTAGTTCAGTTGGAGCACTTTCAGCTTCAGTTTTAGCCTCTTCTGGTTGAGGTGTGCCCTCTTCTGGTTCAGGTGTGCTCTCTTCATGCTGCAGCGTTTGAACCGCAGTAGCTTCTACCAGAGCCGTTGACTGCTCAGGTCCTTTCTTCTTGGTTGATGCTTTCTGTGTCATTTCGACCTCCAAATTTATTTATTGATTTTATTGTGTCATGAAAACCAAAAATCAAAAATAAAATGTTTATTTTACTGCAAAAGGAATTACTTTATTTGATTATTAAATATTTAACTACTCAATAATCAATTCATTCATGTTTCAGCCGGCTAACCTGGCAACACCGGATGTCTTCATCAATTACCCGGACACATCCATGCTGCATCAAAGTGCAGTGCAGGCTGCCAATTATCTAGCTTTCTTTTTCCATTCTTTACCCAAAAGTATAACCAGTGTAAAATAAAGATAGTCAGAAGGAGTTCGAATCTTACCTGGGCAGAAAGGTTACTTTTTCCAAGCCTTACAGATATAAAATGCCCCGAAATTCCTGTCATATCATAAGACCGACTGGGAGGTGGACTGGAGAAGATTGCTGAGATTTGTAGTATGATACAGTGAAATTGCAGTCTAGCTAGTTTGTTCGATTGCCTTTAGCTAAAGGAGCATGTTCTTGCCATTTGCAGTATTTTTCGATATCCTCGGCACAAGTCGAGTTTTCAGCAGTCTTGCTGATGACTTCCGATTCGACACGCACGAATGGGAGGACGGAAACTATGCCTACGCTCGTCAGGAGTTCCATTACGGACTCGAGGCTGCAACAAGTATCGCACCACGAGGGTTTCTCTTTCGGGCATCATTCTCGGACTGCGCGTATATGATCTATGATGACCCTGCGAGCTTACTCCTTGCAACTGGAGTCGCCATGCGACGGTTCTACGAATGCGCTCCAGTTCGCGGCGGAATTGGTTATGGTAACTTCGGTCTCGGCAACACGATCCATGTCTCTAATCAGCATGGTACCTCAACAGAAGCTTCCTTCTTTGGCTCAGCGTTGGTTAGAGCACACGCCGCCGAAGCTTGTGGACTAAAGGGGCTTCGAGTTTTTGTGCATGCTAGCGCTGCTCCACACTTGACTGTGGCACAGGGCGACAATTTCGTCTATCCTGAACTCGACTACTCGCAACTTGATGAAGGACAACAAGTTGATACTTTGCCTGCCACCGTAATCAGACTTTCCGGCGAATCAGCATTGGAAGTGTCTCACGAGCTATGCTTCATTGGGCACGATAGTACAGAGAGCTACTTCCGATGTCTTGAGATGCTTAAATGCATATTCCCCCCTGATCAGCGTGAGTTGGAGCACTACGAACGGTCGAAAGAAACACTTCATCGCTTTGAGTTGTTGCGACAGGCGAACGGTAATCTAAAAAACCAATCAAGTTGATCCGCTTTGCTAACAGCTTGCTAGCAGGACGTTAGGCGGCTAAGCAATATACAATCACTCCTGCGCTAGATTAGGAGGCCGGATCGATGGATGTCTTCACTTCTTACATCCACGAAAATCAACAGGGTGTTGACAGATTGTGCTAAGGGTCTTGGTTTATTTGAGTGTAGGTTTAATTTGAGGCTTAGCTCTGCCAGAGCAGCACTTTTGCAGCCCTGGAGCGAACCATCAGAGCAAGCTCCAGATACTATTACACAAAACTGATGCCTAACTTGCGTTCTGCTGCTGGTCAAAGCTGTAATTAGCCAGAAATCTGGAGGCTAAAAGACAGCCATATTCAGGAAAATAATTCCACTAGAGTGTAAAAGGAATAGATTATGAGACTTTTTTGAGATAATAGCTCAAATAGTTAGTATTGAACGTTCCATTTTATCTATCGGCAAAAAGAGTCCTACTGAAACTAGATAATCAGCAGTTGCCTCCACAATCTCACGCTCCGGACTAAAAATTAGAATGTGCTCTCCAACCATCATAGAAAGAATATCTGGGCAGCCGTTTAATCGCGACCACTCTGCAGGAAGAATTACCCTCCTTGAGCCGTTAGAATTGCCTCTAGAAACGGATCTATATTTAAGCATGCTATAGCTATAATAGCGTTTAATGCTATATTCGTAAGCCTGCTTTTTTGCTTTATCCGATTAGTTATGCCTAACCAATAGGTTACTCGGGATTCATACCACCAGAATAAAGATGAAAAGAGGATAGATTGCTCTAAAAAGTACTTACTTTTTAGTAAAACCCTATTTTCCCGTGACAATACAATAAGACCATGGGACAATTTAATAGTAGAACAGAAAAGTAAACATGAGTGGATAGAAGGAGAAGACAAAGATGGCAACAAACTAGTCAAGGAAATGATTAGGCCTAATTCGAGAAGTATTACCGATAGGATATCCAAGTTCAATAAGATGCGCACAGGAGGTTGATATGAAACAAACAATTATCCCATACAAGACATATTGCGGGAATTGTGGCCATTCGTGGAAACTACGCACACGACATCCTAAGCAGTGTCCACGATGCGGGTCAAAATATGAAGGGGAGCCTGATATCAAAGAGTTGCCACTTCTTATCAGGGTCAAGATACTCAAAGGCCTTATGAAAAATTAGGGGGAAGGGATATGGCCGACATATCAGAGATATTCGACAGACACGATAAACAAAAGAAGTCGAAGGTAAAGGTATATGAAGGTGAGGTGTTTCACAGTGATATGGCGGAAGCTATTCTTGCCGGCAGGTCATTCCTTACCCTCAGAGATACAAAGCAGGTCCTTTGGTATGATCCCAAAGCCGGCATCTATAAATTTGGCGGCGATACGATAATAGAACAAGTCACGCAGGTAGAGCTCGGCGAGCTTGGGTTATCCGCCAAAGCCACTCGTAATTACATGAACCAGGTCGTCGGCTACATCGAGCGCGATACCTATATTGACAGGGAAGAACTCAACACCAACCCCGACATCTTGGTCGTGAAGAATGGAGCCCTAAACCTCAACACAGGGGAAGTGTATGAGCACGACAAGAAATATAAGTCTACCATCAGTATCCCTGTAGTGTATTCTCCTGAAGCTAAGTGTCTACATATCGACAAGTTCATTAGCGAAATAGTCCAAGAGAGAGATATACCTTTGCTGTATGAAGTACCTGCGTGGTGCTTGATGCCTTACAGTAGGATCCAGCGGTTAGTTCTCTTGCTTGGCGGGGGATGGAACGGCAAGACTACCTATATGGAAATGCTGACAGACTTTGTCGGCAGAGAAAACTGTAAGGCGTACTCCATGCAGACTCTCACCACTAATAGGTTTGCCATCGCAGGACTGTTCGGGAAACTAGCCAACATACATGATGATTTGCCATCTTCAATACTCAGACAAACCAGCGCCCTGAAAATGCTCTCCGGTGGAAGCACTGTTGAAAGCGAGAAGAAGTTCAAAGACTCCTTCAACTTCGTAAATACCGCTAAGCTCATCTTCACAGCAAACCAGCCACCTGAAATCACTGAGGACACTTTGGCCATCTGGAGGAGGTTTATAATAGTCGATTTTCCGTTTGAGTTCAGGGGTAAGGCAGAAGACAAGAACCTTCTGGCTAAGATAACTACTAAGGAAGAGCTGTCTGGCTTCTTAAATAAGGTGTTGGAGAGTCTTGGGCGTCTGAAGAAGAACGGTGATTTTTCCTACTCACGCTCAATAGAAGATACACGCTCTAAGTATCTACTCGTGTCCAATCCATCTGGTGCTTTCATTGAAGAGCAGTGTGAATTCTCACCTTGGGTAACAACAACCAAAGAAGAGCTGTACCAAGCATTCATGAAGTTCTGTGAAGAGCGGAAGTTACCCGGCCTTGCTAAGAAAGCTTTCGGCCATAAGATTAAGCGGGTGTATGCCTTGAGCGAGGAACACGACAGTTGGAGGGGCATTGGGCTAAAAAAGGAGGTGTTAAGTTGAACTGAAGTTTCCAAAGTAACTGAAGTTTTTTATGCTTTATTTGTTATAGCATTAATTTGTATAAAGCATAAAAAACTTTAAGCACTTTAAGCACTTTGGATATGAGAGATAGAAGACAAGCATGGGCAAAATCTGTGAGGTGCATTTCGGTGTCAGCATGGTGCCTTGTCATGAAGACAATACACATTAGGAGTACAGGAGTATAAAATGTCTGATGAACGTATCCCCAAAGATATAGCTCAAGAAATCATCAAGCAAGTCATGGCTAGTATGAATGAAGCCCTTGCTAATCAGCTTGCTAACCGGGTTGAACTCAAAAAGAGTCAACTTCTCCAGATGATGTCCACTTACCTCAACCAGGCTTGCGATGAGTACCTGGACGCTCTGAAGAAGAAAGCAGATGAAATCGACAAGAATATGGATAGCCTCTAACTGCTGCAAGATATGGTATATCTGAATGCTGCGATTAACGCTGCAAGTGTATTGTAGAACTTTTTACGTAGGGTATGACTACGCTGCAAAAACTTTCTTCAGCTCTGCAATTTGCTAGACACTGCAACTGCAAGCTGCACTTTAATTGAAGCTACATGCAGTAAGCTTTTTAGTTAAAAGCAGATTAAGGGGAATTCAAATTTTGCTAAATAGGCTAGGGGGGCCCTATTGCAGCAAAACTTTATTGCAAGAAAAATAGATTGCAGAGATGTATAATATATGGAGATTCGTAATGAGAGATTTAGTTGAACTATTGGTTTTTTATGATGAGTGAGAACTTAAAAAAGAAAGGTGCCTATATAAGCAAATGAAATACAAAATAGATAACTTTATCAAAGATATCAAGGCCAGTCATGAATTGGTGGCGCGTAAATTAAAGCTTGCTCAACAACAACTAACGAGAGCTACAAGTGTTGAAGAATACCAACAGATTGGAATATTGGTAAGAGATTCATGGATAGAGTTTACAAAGAAGTTATTTTCACTTAGTCTGGTACCCGCTGGCATGACTCCACCGGGGCCAGATGATGTTAAGAGCATGTTATCATACATATTCAAACAGTGGCCTAATTGTTCTGAAAAACTTAAAAAACAATGTGAAATTCTGCTATCATTAACAAATGAAATTCAGCACAGAACATCCATTGATAAGGTAAGTATAGAATGGTGCTTGGTGAATACTACCATAACCATGGCTTTATTAGTTGAATTAGACTTGCAAGCTAACCAGCTTATTAGCCGTAGATATTATCGATGCCCGAATTGTGGGAGTCTGAGGCTTTCAGTGACAAAAGATAGAGAAGTTGATTATGACGGTCCAGGGCCTGAATTTGAAAACTGGGAATGCAATGATTGTGATTGGCAACACTATATCCTATTGGAATAAGCTTATAAAAATAAAGAACCTTAATCTCATCAATAAAAAGAGGACTAGATAAGTGACCATCGCAATCGGCATCAACCTTGGTTTTTACGCTATTTTAGCAGCGGATACCAGAACCACATATCATTTGGTCAATATGCCTTTTTATGATGATAACAGTTCAAAAGTTCAAAAGACAACAATGGGATTGATTACAGGTGCCGGCTTTTGCCCACTACTTGATGGTGTCAAGAATAGATTAGCAAACGAACAAATTATAAGTACTGATTCTGTGCTAGCTATTATCAAGGAAGAACGCGAAAATACACTACAAACTTGTCAAACATACTCTCAGATAGAATCCTGGATAGAACAAACAGGTTGGATATTCAGCTATATGACTCTACAAAATGACCAGCTCATTCTTAGAGTAAGCATTTTCCATCCGAGCATCAGTAAAGAGATGTATGCCACCTATGAAGTAGGCCAACCTGCAATAATTTTCCCGCTGGAATTAGACCGTGAGAAAGTCGATGCAATATATAATCCAGTTATACAAGAAATAGAAGTACCAGATAATACCTCAGAACTCCAATCTAGTATTGCGCAGAACTCGAGGATCATTGCTGCACTAATCAATGTTTTACAACCGCTCTGTCCCTCCATAAGCAACCGTTTTCAGATCGGTATTCATATGGGCGGACAAACAGGTGTTTCTGACCTGATAGATATTCAAGATAATGAAACATTCAGCCTAAATATTAAACTGGAGAACCCATAGCTTCAAACCTCTACATACCACGCAATTGAGATCCAACTCTCTCGGCTAGTCATTCCTACCATTGCTAAGCCTTATTTAAACTTTAAATTAACATCCATATAGCATCCCATAACTTCCATAAAATATTCCATAACCCTCTTGACAAATTGCATACTTTCTGTTATACTCCCATCAACAGCTTGGAGGTATGAAAATGAACGATTTAACTTTACCCAAAATAATGACCGTTGAGGAGGCGGCAGATTATTTCAAAATAACCAAAGATATCATTGTGAAAGAGTTGGAGCAGGGTTATTTACATGGCTTTAAAATAGGTGGGGAATGGCGTCTCACTGAAGCTAACTTGGTGGATTTTATTAATAAAAACCATCAATCACCACAAGCAGAGCAATTGAGCAGCTTGACACCAGAATACGACACAACAGGTTTTACAGAAATTGGGCCGTTTGATTACCGATGGCCTGTGGGTGAAGAGCATTTTGAGAGAGGGTATGAGACTGCCAGAATTATCAATGGTCGAGAGCATACATTTAAGATTGGTCTCACAGACCGTCATGCAGCAGGACAAATGCGCCGACGAATGATAGTCTGGATAGACAACTGGCCTGTAGTAGAATTTGCTGGTGGGAATGCATACGAGGCTGATGGATTATTGGCAAGTGTCATCAAGACACAAGGCGGGAAGCAGCTGCGTCCATCTGGCAAGATTCCTGAAGAGTACAAAGATTTCCGTATCGCAAGGTACGACTCTATTGTTCAGGGGCCATACGCCAGCAGAAACATGGCAGTGATTGTGCAAAAGGATGATTCGGAGTCTATGATTCGACATGCAGTTATTCGTGCTATTCGGAAGGATCTTGTTTAGATAGTTATGGTTCTCTGATATGATGTAAACCCTAATATATGGGAAAAGTAGCAGTAATTGGAGGTGGAAATGGCTAATAATTATGAGTGGGATAATTACGAGGTTGATGAAGCTTTTGCCAAGCTGGCAGCTCGAGAGTTCGCGGACCCTAAGAACGGTATTCCAGAATGGGTAAAAAACTCTAATGATGCATACATTCGAGAAGATAGACCTAAAGGGCGAAGGCCCATTACTATTATTTATTCTCCCAATTCTAAAGAGCATAGAGTACCGGTTATAGCTTGTTTGGATTTGGTTGGCATGACGATAGAAAATCTGTCTATACTGAAACGCTGGGGAGATCCCACAGCTTCGGGAGATGGGACGGGAATAACAGGTGGTCATGGAAATGGTGGAAAATCTTATTCAATCGCCGGTTTCAGCGGTCCAATCATATACTACACCTCAAAAAACTCGTTAGCGAATATCTATGGATTCCCTGAACCTCCTCGTCCAGTTACAGCGTGGTTACCAAATGGCAAGAATGTCAACATTGATAACCTTTCAGATTTTTTAGAGAGTGCTTTATCTCAGATAGGGTTGACGCTTTCGGATTTACCTAATGAAGTACAAAAACAACTCCCTGATGTCTGTGGATTTACTCTTCTAATTGGACATAGTCCAAAAGATGTCACTGGTAAGTTCTTAGCAAATTGGACAAATATCCTACAAAACCACAAAGAAATGTTAATCCCACTACAGAATTGTGAAGTATATGTAATATCAAATCGTCGATTATTGAATAATGGTAAACCTCTTTCATTGGAAAGTATTGTTCCAATGGAAAAATATGAAGATCCGCTCATTATCAATGTGCCATCAGAACTTATGGATCCTGAGAGTAGCAAAGTAATCTCTACAATTGGTGATGGTAGTTTCTCTCCAGGTGAGGTCGTACTAAGAACGATGGATAAGCGCATCTATCAATTTCATAGAATTGATTACATCCAAAAAGACAGGATCGTCGGAACAAGGTCAGTAAGAGATTTTGTTGGGCAATCTTATTGGACAGATCATATATATGGCTCTTGCACTCTCCCATCTTTGACTGAGGAATATATTGGAAATCTCCGTGGTCCTTTGGTTGATAGACCTCTGACGAGAGCCCTAAACAATTGGATAGGAGATCAAATCATAGCCTGGGCTCATGAAATGGAAAAAGCAACGGCTAAGGAGCGGCTTATTGAGGTAACGGAAGAAAAAAGAAGACGAATTATCCAGCAAATGGAAAACCTGAACAAATTAAAGGACAGACTTCTCGAAGAGATGGCTGGTGGTATAGGGGAAGAGGATGGAGGTGGAGGAGGAAAGAAATCAAGACGTCCTCCGGTAGCACTTCCAGATTTACCTGTATTGGTAGTTAGAATAGCTTCTGAGGGTGAGGTAGCGGGGAGGTTGGTTGAAATGCCATTGACAATAAATTTTTATGGTGATGAAGGCCAAGAAGTTCGGCCAGTCACCGTGACATGGTATTCAAAAGATTCTGTGACAGCAAGGGTTAATGTGTCTCGTGGGGTAATTGTAACTGATCATGAAGGTAATACAGAGATTTGGTGTGAAACCAATGATGGTCTCAAGTCAAATATAATACCAGTCCGTGTGGTGGATTGTGAAGAGATAGAATTGGTTCCTGATAAATTAGACCTTGGGATTGGAAAAAGGACAAAGATAAGAGCTTTTGGAAACACTGCAAGTGGGGAAGAAGTTCCTGATATTAGACTATTCTGGCAGTCAAGCGACAAAGACATTGTGATTGTGGGACAACATGGTATCGTAACTGGTATCGCAGAGGGTACAGCCGAAGTAAGCGCAATGGAAGGTGATGGTACCAAACAAATTGTAGTAGTAAAAGTTATCCCGTCACCTAGAGGAGGGCGGGGGCCACAGAAACCACAGTTCCTTATGTCAGAAATACAGACGGCTTGGTATATGACCGAACCCAGAAGACTGACACCTGATCACGAATTGGTATATCAGGACGCGACAGATGCCGATAATAATGTCTGGTGGATTAACTTAAAAAGTCCGATGGCCGACTATATTTACAACAAACACGGCGAGACATCTGAAGTTTGGATAGTTTATTTAGCCGAGAGATTTGCAGATGGCTTGGCCGAAGCTGCCCTAACATCTGGTCCTGAAAGAGGTTCTGAATTGAGCCCCATTTCAAGTGTATTATTAGATGTTGCAATAAAAAGAAAGGAATTCGTTAGAAGATTTATAGAGGAATATTGCAAAGAGGGTCAAATAGCCATAGATTAATAAGGGTGATGATAATGGATAGACTAGGTAATATATCGAAATCTGAGATGGTTCTACTGGCTGCGTATACAAAATGGCCGGATAATGAATTTACTGCGGAGGAATTAGTAGTTGCTTGTTGGGAGAAATATCCTGATTCTTTTGGATTACAGGGATATTCTGACAAATATCCGGATTCTAATATTGTATATCGTCATATCATGGGCAAAAGTAGCATCGTGAAAAAACAACGCTGGTTGTCGCAAAAAAGTCAAAAACGTTATTCACTTACACCAGCAGGTATAAATCATGCTTTGAAATTGATAGGAACCTCTGATCATGTTACAAATATACAACATCAGCGAATAGACCGGTTTTATGAACAATTGTTATTCCGCATTCTAACAGGAACAGCTTGGAACAAGTTTAACAATGATCAAATTGAGGAACTCACATTTACCGATGCATGCGGCTTTTGGTCAATTAACCCGCGCTCAAGCGGAGAACAGCTTCGATCTTCGCGAAATGATCTGACTAAGGCAATATTAGTGGTAGAGGAACAATTAGGAAGGGATAATACGGATGTTATTATAGCATCGAAAATCAAGGTTTCACGCAATGATTTAGAACGCCTTAAAGATTTAGAAAAGGAGCTTGATACTCGATTTAAGGACCAGTTAGACCTAATAAGCCGCCGAAGTATCAGGTGGGGAAAGGTAGCATAAAAAGATATCCGATTTCATTTGAAAAGATGGACAGAATAGAAACAACAAATGAAGAAATCCTTTTAGAGCCGAGCTTATTAAGTGACGTGTTGATGGATTTAGACTTACCGAATGAGTTAGCATCATTGGGCTTAGAAAATACATCGGATTTATGGATTTTGGGATTTGGTGAAAGAATCAGCCAAAAACATAAGTTTGAAAATCTATTACATAGAATTGCATACGACTTTCTATCACAAAGCGGGATTCAAGGCGACGTTTATTATAAATCAAGTATAGAATTTACTTCAGATCAATATTTATGTTCCGATAGTACCAGAGTTCTCCTATCGATGAAAGTCTCGCAAGATAATATTGTCTTCTGGGAAACATCATTTAAGAATTGTTCTTTATCACTAGAGGATATTCTTAATTTAGACAATGAACTGACAGAAGCAGAGTTATGTGCTTATTTTGTTTCTAGAATTCGAGCTCAGGAGATACGAGTCAAGCATTGGGTTCAACCATATTCGGCCAGTTGGAGCAACTTATTACCTAAACCTACGGGTGAACTGCTTGTAAAATGGCTGATATCGGCTAGCAGAAATAATCGCGATCTTGCTATTTGTGTAGAAAGACTCGGATTGAAGTCAGAGCAAAGAAAAACACTTGAGGAAGTAGGGGTACAATTTGGGCTTACGAGAGAAAGAGTGAGGCAAATCACGAAGCGGTTTCTCTCCCATTTATCCCACCCATCCAGATGGGCACTTCTTAATCCGTTCCGCATACAACTCAGAAAAATATTCCATGAAAACGGCGGAATCATGACACTAGAAGAAGTAAGTAAGTATTTACAATTTAATCCTGATCTGCAAGGCTATGCACCGTTGTCTGCAATTGAAATAATATTGTCTTATTGTGGAATGTTTAAAGCACTAGGATACGATTATGAGACTGGCATTGGAACGTCTAATATTAAGTCTGTGACCTGGTACTCAAAAGACATAGATGGGAAGGATATTCAGAAAATACGAAGACTTGCTTCAGATTATGTCGATAAAGAACCATGTTATTACCGTTTAGAAGATCTAATAAATAGAATTAACATTGAAACTAAAGTACCCATTAATCTCGTAAGAGCAAGTTTACGTACTTACGAAATGATTGAGCGAGATTCTTCAGGGTATCTTCTAAGAACAGGAAGGGCTGGAAATCTAACGATACCAAATATGTTATTAATTGTTCTAAGAGAGCTTGGAGTGCCAGCCCATTTTACAGTAATAGCGGAGAATATTAATAAATACTTCCCTGGGCGAGATCTTAAGCCAAATCATATTCACAATTATCTTATGAATCCTTTATTCCGATGGGTAGATAGAGGAACGTACGGTTTGGCTGAATGGGGCTTACCAGAGATAAGGCCTAAAGAAAACTATGCAGCAGCTAAAGAAGCGATTAGAAAGACTCTCAGCATAATTGGCAAACCAGCCACAATCGGGGAAATCAATGAGTATTTGGATACACAAATGGATAATGATCAAGATTTTATATGGTTATCTAAGCCAAACATAATATTATGTAGTAATCCTCAGCTATTTGTCTCTGTTGGACAAGGTAAATGGGCTTTAAAAGAATGGAATCTTCCTTTAGCTCCAATAAAGGACACGATTCCCTTGGCATGTGATGTTTTAGCTGAAGAAGAGATGGAATGGCTTACGTCCCAGCAACTTTATTTGGAAATGAAGTCGCGTGGTTGGTCTGGTCCAATGGTAGTGTTACAACGAGCACTAGATAGAGAAATCCAAAAAAGAGACCGTCGCATTAGAAAAGAAGAATTACACGGGTTCAATATTCAGATGTATGGACTATCTTCTAGTAGTTGGAATAGAGAAAATGCTTTAGAAAAGCTTCTGGTTGAATAGCAGAAGATAAGTGAAAATGATGCTAAGAAATTAGCCAGGAATCTCAGCAAGCAATTCCAGTCCAAATCGCGCTTCTGAGGTCTCAATATATTTTGTATCTAGTTCGATTGAAAGCCATCTTCTTCTCAATTCTTGAGCTGCGAAACCAGTCGTATTACTGCCAGCAAAAGGGTCTAAAACTAAGTCTCTTTTATCGGTTAAGAATTCGATGAAAAACTTAGCCAGCTCAGTTTGCATTCGTGCAGGATGCGGAGACATATTATTCTGGCGACAGTAAATCTGATAGGGGTCATTAGTTCTTGTATTTGATATAGGTAGTACTTCTATCAGTTCAGAGGAATTTTGAGATGGTACTAATACGTTAGGAGGAATCGCTCCCCCGTTATCTGATAAAAAGGACTTCTTTCCGATATGATGTCCTGATGGTCTAGGTCCAGCATTATATGTACCTTTCCTGAGAAGCTCTTTCATACTTTTACTATATTCAGTCAATACGTTACGATTATTCGCTTTGGGCCTTTCAGCCGGTGACATCCACCACACCCTAGTAAAAGAATCTTTCACGCGAATGCGTTCTACAGTGACCCACTGTGCGGGTGTTGGTAAACGAGCCGGATTATAGCAAATGAACTCTTGGCACAAATTAAGTTCAGCCGCTTCCAGAAAGGCCATTAGCGCTTTGAGTGGTAGGGTCGACATGATAGGCTTTCCAACTTCCCATGCATTGCCAAGTTCTAAAACTATAGACCCATCCGAAGTCAAATAATCGCGAAATAGTGGAGCGAGGTTTTTCAACCAATTCAGATATTCTTCACCTGTCAGATTACCGTATTTTTTCTTCCTATTCAAAGGGAATGGAGGTGATGTCAGAATCAGCTGCACTTTATCTTTACGGCGAGTAATAGGATAGCTCTTTAAGATATCTTCGCAGTCTCCCTGGTACATGGCACCCCAAGGAGTTCTATATGCAGGTTTTATCCACTGTTTTGTCTTACATTCTAATATGCCTATATCTCCATTTTGAGTAACTGTCATATCAATATTCCTGCTTATAGATCTAAGCGAAGTTGCTTTTGACGATGCTCCTCAATAAAACGATCTAATGCATATCGTACTATGAAAGCTAGTTTTGTGTGGTTGCGATCTGCAATAGCTTGAAGAGCCTCATGCTGACCTTGTCCTAGCGTTATCGTAAGACGAGGTAGTTTTTCGACTGATGTATTTTTCACCATAATGCACCTTAATTACACCATTATGATGCATAATGAATCATTAATCCGAATTTGTCAACCTATTTTGATAAAAGATCTCAATTCGATTACTCAGAGATTTTTCTACTCAAGTTCTTCTACTTCTCAAGAATTAAGTTCCAATTCAATGAATAGCCAACTCAATAATCATTTCTATCATCTAATAACTACACCCCTACCTAACTAAATAGACTAACCAAAAACCCAAAACCATATAATAGCTTAAGTTTGTTTTGAAAATACAATAGTTTTGCATTTTAGTGCTTCTAAAACTTGTTTGCTTCTAAACAGCTAGGCACCAATTTGGGAACATATATTTCTGATGATGCTAGGTTAGCTGATTAGAGTATCTATTGCTGAGTTGTGCAAGTGGTGATTCCAAGCACATAGAATTGAATCGGGAATTGACATACTGGTTTATCTATCCTCCGGAGTTGTCTTATTATTCCTATTTTACGACTAATAGACTTCACGGCAATCTGGAGAACACAAGGACATATTCAGCATTATCAGCATTAAGTGAGCAAGAAGCTTATTATTATAAGGTTGAACATGGTTGTGGTAAAACTCGTAAACTCTTACCGTCAGTTTGACAGTGATTGTGCGTGGTATTAACATTAATGGAAACAAGAAATAATTAGGACTTGGAAATGGAAGAAATAAAAAACGAGACTAATCCATTTGAAAAAGCCATCGGTGATTTTTTGGGTATAGTTCAGTGCTTACTAATAATTACCGATTTGACTAGCTATAAAAAATGGATTAATGAATACCACTCTATAGAGGTGAGGAGTTCTCACTTGCCAGGGTACAAGCTGCTTTTTAATACATTGTTTAGAATGTTGGTATCCGATATAGAGCGTAATACCAGTTTAAAATTAACTTCAGATGATATGTTTGACCGTGCTAGCTTCACTGGAAAATCCGTTAACATACTGCCAAATACTTGCGAAAAAACCATCCTCATAAAGAATCTCCTTGTGTATTTTCACTACGTCATAGATTCAAACAATTGGGCTAGTCTTGAGAGTGGAATGTCAAAATTATCTAATGAAGTTCTAAACCCATTTGACAGAGTAAGAGAGGTTTCCGTCATCAATAATCATTGTGCAGTGCCCAACTTGGATACAGCTGTCACCTATTCTTCAATGTTTCAGACTTATATTTTTCTAAATGATACTAGTAGGGGAATCCCACACGGTTACATGCCAGCCATGATAGATGACGAAGAAGTGACTATTGGATATCAATATCGGATTGCACAGAGATTAGGTAGCGTGCCCTTCGAAGGCTATAAGTATGGTGTCCAGTATCTTTGGTCTAAGTTGCTTAAGAAAAAATTTCAGGGATCTGTAGTTAGCGATATACATAAAACAAATGATTGGAAGTCATTTGATAAATATTTTAACAGAATTCAGACCACAATAATCAATCCACTAGAGAAGTCTACTAAGGCAATTATGGGCTACGATCACTTTATGATAGTAACAAAGAGTCCAAAGCGGTTTTTCCGTAAGCTTTTGGAAAAGACACTACCTGAAAAAGAATTGTCTCCCACGGAATTCTTAAGAAGAGAATTCCTTTGGTATCCCATCCAATTAGTGGATAGCTCTGACTATTCCTTTAGTGGCATTCCCACGTTCGTGCCGTTATTGATGGGTATAATTCAGAAAAAGAGGCGTTCAAAGAACAAAACCAAGGCCAAGGTAGTGCGTATTATCCATGGTGGAGTTGAAGAGCACAGGCGTAGCTATAGCTATGCTGTACTTAGTGAGCTAAGTGGGTATATATCTGATTCATCCGGTTGGCTATTGTTCTTTGATTGTTGTGACGACCGTGGTTCTACATCAGTTTTGTTCAGGCATGTGGAATCCCTGTTGGACCAATATTGCGAGAATGAATTTATTGAAATTTCTAATTTAAGAATCCCAAAAGAACCATTCATTGATTTTATCAAGAAGAATCTCGCTAGGGCAGAAACTGTCAATGAAGAGTAATACCGATGAGAATCAAACCAAAATACTCGATCAATGATCCTCCAAGTACTTTTGAAAAACGTGTCTTTATCGGTGGAAATTATCAACATGGGGCTGTTATCGAGGACATAGCTGATGCAGTTCGTGATTGTGAATTCCAACCTATAATAGTTTGGGAATTCGGCGTATCTCTAGGTACTGAAAGACATTCATCCAGGCAAATACTGAAGCAATGCAAATTTGCTATTTTTGATGTATCAACTGCCGCTGGTCATTTCTTCGAAATGGATGATGCAAAAGAATTTTCAACGATCTGCCTTTGTTTGTGGGATGCTCATCTTGACCAGGGAAGTGGCCCAGCTATCTCATCTATGGTTAAGTCACATGAAATTTTTACAAATAATAAATCCTTTAAAAACACTAGAATGTTACAGTCTGAAGTACACCGATTCCTTGAGAATCAACGATAAACATAGCATCTCTTTTGATGAAAGAACTATTAATTTGAATTGTGTGAGTCTTAAATTATGGCGAGACCGGCCACGCTGAAGCAGTCCAGGTGAGCTTTAATCTTTCCAAGATATCATATCGGGAAATCCTGGAGGTGTTCTTCTCTGGCCATTAATTATCTGAAGATATGCAGCCTGTCCGAGCAAATTAACACATTAGTCTATTAGCACCGCTAATATAACTAATATACTGCTACTGTTACTACTACTTCTCCCTCACTTCTCCATCTCTCTATACAATCTCAGGCTCTCCTCAAACCTCACTGACCTCGTATACCTCAACACCATGTCTAGACTCTCCCATCCTCCAAGCCGCATTATGTGCTCCACATCCAATCCAGCCCTATGTAAATTACTGGCAAATGTCCTCCTGAAAGTATGCGGATTACACGGCAAGCCAGTCTTCTCTTGCAGCCTGTACAGCATGATTTGAATTCCTCTACGCTCCAACCCCCATATACTTATATATACATTTTTGCTAACTTTATTAACATTCTTAACCTCCAACCACTCACTCAGCAGTCTGGCTGTTCTCTTAGTGAACGGCGCTTTCCGCTGCTTGCCACCTTTCCCCCAGATGATTATAGTCTGACTCTCCCAGTCTATATAGCTTTCCTTGATGTTAAGCAGTTCATTGAGCCTCATGCCGCTGTCAGCAAACAGGCTGATGATTGTCTTATCACGTGTATTCTCAGCATGCACAATGAGGTGCTCAACTTGCTCCGGTGTTAAGCTTGGCAGTATTGCCTTTGTCATCTTAGGCGGGTCTACTCTGCTGATTGGGTTTTCCTTGATGTATCCCTGCCGGTAAAGCCAGTTACAAAAGGCTCTGATAGCTCGGTAATATCCATTCTTGCCGTTATGGCAATTAAGGTTAGCCAGGAAGTGATTGATATCATCAGATGTGAGATTACAATCGATAACAAAAGGCTGAAGACACGCTTTGTAGAATTCAAGTGTGCGCGGCGAGATGCCTTGCCTGCGTGAATTCAGGAATTTGTTCAGAAGATAAGGCAATGGGGCTCTGAGGTTTGCAGTGAGCCGTGAAGGATTCGAACCTTCGACACCCTGATTAAAAGTCAGGTGCTCTGCCAACTGAGCTAACGGCCCATATATTTAAGTCAGTTTAGCAGAGCTTGAGTCTGCATGCAACTTGTGTAGCCAGCTAAAAGCGGCAGGTTTGAGCTTGGCATTCGCTGACTAGGTGGAGCTAGACAGGCTCGCAGGAAAAAAATAGCCATCATTTATATCTGTGGAGCGGGTGATGGGATTCAAACCCACGACATTTTACTTGGGAAGTTGCCTAGAGACAAGCTAGCGATGGCTTGCTAGACCAACCGCTTGCCTCCTTTC
>SDBS01002593.1_pt1 | contig 18009 bp, 15 predicted proteins | sample 2277091 | NCBI WGS metagenome assembly SDBS01 (sample SAMN10404972, study PRJNA504765) | marine sediment metagenome | isolation source: marine sediment core GS10_PC15, 163 cmbsf | place: Arctic Ocean: Southern Knipovich Ridge | collected 2010 | reverse complement strand
TCCGCCTGGAAGAGCCGCGCCTCCAGGAGATCAAGACATCGGCGCGTAGGGACGGCGCCGAACCGGGGTGGTTCCGCGGAATCGTCGTGCCGACTGCACCACCGGTCAGTCCGACCCCGGAAATCATCGATTACTAAAGCCCAAGATGAGAGCGTCTCCTCCGAACGAGGTTGCGATCTGGAGGTTCGGAGGGTAAACTTTCGCGGTCTAGAGCGGACTCTGCGAATGAGATTCTATTTCATTGAAACCTGGGGTTGTCAGATGAATCAGCACGATAGCGAGCTGATCGAGGGACAACTGCGCGATCGTGGTTTGAAGCCCGCCGGGGAAGCCGGGGATGCTGACCTGGTGATCCTCAACACCTGTTCGGTTCGTGAGCGACCGATGCAAAAGATCATGAGTCGCATCGGCACTCTCGAAAAGCTCGCCCGGCCGCCGATGATCGGTGTCTGCGGTTGCGTGGCTCAGCAGGAGGGGGCGTCCCTGCTCCGGCGCTCGAAAACGGTCGGATTCGTGCTCGGACCAGGAGAAATCGCCCGGATAGGGGAGGCCGTGCGCGCGGTCGAGCAGGGAGGGCGGCCGGTGCTCACCGGCTTTGATGCCGAACGCGAGCACAACTTCAACACGATTTTTCGCAAGAGCTCAACCCGGGGGATGGTCACCGTGGTCGAAGGCTGCAACGAGTTCTGCACCTTCTGCATCGTCCCCTACACCCGGGGGCGGGAGGTCAGTCGCGCGTTGCCCGATGTGCTGAGGGAGGTGCGGTCGCTGGCGGACGGTGGTCTGAAGGAGGTCGAGCTCCTCGGACAGACGATCAACGCCTACCGTTGCCCGCAGACCGACAGTGACTTTGCCGACCTGCTCGAAGCGGTGGCTGGTGTCCCCGGTGTGCAGCGTGTGCGGTACATCACCTCCCACCCACGCCATTTCAACGACCGCCTGATCGATGTGCTGGCCGCCAACCCAAATGTCTCACGCTATCTCCACCTCCCGTTCCAAGCCGGCGCCGACACCGTGCTGAGACGAATGCACCGCGGGTACACACGAGCTCAGTTCGTCGATTTGATCGAGCGCTTGCGCTCTGCGGTAAAGGATCTCAACGTGTCCACCGACGTGATCGTCGGTTTCCCCGGAGAAACCGACGACGATTTCGACGAGACCCTGGAGCTCCTCGAGCAGATACGTTTTGGACAGGTCTTCGCGTTCGCGTTCTCGCCGCGTCCTGGCACACCGGCAGCGAGGTACGACGGAGAGGTCTCCGAGGACGCCAAGAAGAAGCGCCTCCACAGGCTCTTCGACCTCACCGATCGGATTTCATTGGAGCTCAACGAACGCCTGATCGGGAGCACCGTGAGGGTCCTTGTGGACGGTGACAGCCGCCGGGATCCGGCGGATTGGCAGGGCAGGGGGGAGGACAACCGGGTGGTCAACTTCCCCAAGACCGGGGGTGAGGCGATCGGGGATGTCGTCGCCGTCCGGATTCGGCGGGCCGGCTCACACTCGCTGGTCGGCGATCGAGCTGACGCCGTCAGCCGCCTGCCGGTCATCCACGAGAATATGTTCGGGCAGGCTTGACATCGGCCGCTGGGGCCGACACATTAGAAGCTGAGATGAGCAAACGAGACCCCTCTTCGGCAATCAAGATGACGGTTCGCGGGCTGATCATGGATCCCACTTCCAACAGCCCGGTCGTGATCCTTCAAAACGACGAAGGCAATACCTTCCTCCCGATCTGGATCGGCGTGTGCGAGGCGAACTCCATCGCCCTCGAGCTGGAAGGAATTGACCCGCCGCGACCGATGACCCACGATCTCATCCGCGATGTCATCGCCTGCACCGGCCACGCGGTCGACCACGTGTTCATCCACACCCTGGACAACAGCGTTTTCATCGCGTCGATCCAGCTCCGGGACGCACAGCAGACGATTCACCACGTGGACTCCCGTCCCTCGGACGCCATCGCCTTGGCGCTGCGGACGAAGGCCGATGTATTGGTCGATCCATCTGTGCTCGAGCGGGCGGTAATGGGTGAGGTCGACGTCGAGGAGACCCTGCGAACAATCCTCGAACGGATGCGACCGGAAGACATGGGCGAGTACGAGATGTGATCCCGCTGTTTCGTTGACACCCGACAAGCTACCCCCATATAGTTACTGAGCTCGAATTGCTCGGCTCGGAGAATTCATGAAAATCGCTATCTCCAACCAAAAAGGCGGTGTCGGGAAGACAACCACCGCCATCAATCTGGCTTCTGGGTTGGCGCAAAAGGGGCTGAAGACGCTCCTCATTGATCTCGATCCTCAAGCCAACTCGACGATGTCCAACGTCGATCTGGAGGAGATCGACAGCAACATGTATGACGTCATGATCGGGGTGACCTCCCTGGCGGAGGTGATCGTGCCCGGCAGCCGCGAAAACCTCTTCATCGCTCCTTCCCGGATCGCCATGGCCAAGCTCGAGGTCCGTTTGGCCGGAGAGCTCGACGCGCCCTACCGACTCAAGGACTGCATCGAGTCACTCGGTGGAGAGTACGATGCGATCATCATCGACACGCCGCCGACTCTAGGTCTGCTAACCGTCAACGCCATGGTCGCGGCAACCCACGTCCTCATTCCCATTCAGGCATCGTACTTTGCACTCGAGGGCACCGACGACCTACTGGAGACTATCGACAAGATCAAGGCGCGACCCAACACCGAGCTGAGAATGTTGGGTGTGCTGATCACCATGTTCGACCGCCGCACGATTTTGGCCCGGGAGGTTCAGGAGGAGATCCAGGAGGTTTTCGGGGACCACGTTTTCGACACCTTCATCACGAAATCCGTCCGTCTCGAAGAATCGCCGGCCCATCGGTCCAGCATCTTCGACCACGCTCCGTCATCGAGCGGCGCCTACGAGTACTATCGTCTCTGCGAGGAGGTTCTGCAACGTGTCGGGGCCGAATAACCCCAAGGCGGGTCTTCCCGCACATCGCCGCATGCGCCACGACCGTCACTTCGTCGACGAGCTCGCGGAGCGGATGGGGGAGGGGATCGGTCGCATGATCCGCATCACGTCGATCACCAGCAACCCGGATCAGCCGCGGTCCAACCTCGGCCATCTCGAGGATCTGCAGTCGTCGATCGACACGCACGGGGTTCTCGAACCCCTGCTCGTGCGCCGAATCGACGGAGGAAAGTACGAGCTGGTTTCGGGCGAGCGCCGATTTCACGCGGCCATGGCCGTCGGTCTGACCGAGGTCCCGTGCATCGAGCTGACGGTCAACGATCAACAGGCCCTCGAAATCGCACTCATCGAGAACCTGCAGCGAAAAGACCTCACGGCATTCGAGGAAGCGGACGGCTACCGTACCCTGACCGAGAAGTACGATTACACCCACCAACAGGTCGGAGACGCGGTGGGTCGCTCACGAGTGACGGTTTCCGAGAGTCTTCGCCTGCTTCAGATCCCGGGACCGATCCGGGAGCTATGTCGGCATGCCGACATCAACGCCAAGGGCGTTCTGCTCGAGATTGCCAGGGCCGACGACGAAGCCGCCATGAGGGAGCTGATCCGGGAGATCGTCGAGGAGCGCCTGGACCGTGCCGCGGTTCGGCGACGGCGGGCCGGCGGAGAACACAGCGCCGCTGACGAGAGTTCGACCGGGAATGCCGGCAAAACCGCACGCAAGCCCTTCATGGTTCGATTCCGCAACCCGGACCGGAGTTTTTCTCTTTCATTGTCATTCCGCACCGAAAGAGAGCCCGAGCCGCGCGAGGTGATCGAGGCTCTGAAGGACGTCATTCGCGAGCTCGAATCGGCCCTCGAGGAAGATCCCAGTAGTTAGATCGGGGAGGACGGTTTAGCGCGAATATGCCGTTTCATCATATTTAAGTTTACATAATATATCTTATCGGACATTCAGTTCGTGGCGCCATCCTGTGGAAAACGTCTCACCTGTGGAAAAGCTGTGGATTCCTCTCAATGTGTGGTTTTCCATGTAAAATTCAACGGATGAGATCTCAGCATCACATTCGCCCGCTCGGACGGCAGACCCGGTGAGGCTCTTCGGCGTCGTCGATCGGCTGGTGGTCCGCGAGGTGGTGCCGCCAACCGTCCTCGGGTTTATCACCTACACCTTCCTCATTGTCATGCGGGGCATCTACAGCCTCATCGAGCAGGTGCTCGTACGCGGCGTTTCGTTTGCCGACGCCGGCACGGTGCTCCTGATGACCATTCCACACGTCGTCATATTGACCATACCGATGAGTTTCCTCTTCGGGGTCCTGCTCGCGGTCGGACGGATGAACGCCGACAGCGAGCTCGTGGCCCTCCAGGCGGGCGGCATTCCGATCCGCCGGCTGCTGAGACCGATCGTCATCCTCGGTCTGTTCCTGACTCTGGTGAACGGCTACCTGTATCTGGATGTCATTCCCCGCTCGAGCCGTGAACTGAGAGGCCTCAAGGTACGACTCTTCGCCAGCGCCAAAAACCTCGGGCGCATCGATCCGGGGATTTTTCACGAGGAGATTCCAAACGTCCTCCTGTATGTGAGAGAGGTGGACAACGACTCGGGTGAGTGGCGCAACATTCTGTTTTTCGACAGCAGCAGTCCCGGTGAGGAGCGGCTGACTCTGGCCAAAAGAGGCCAGATGGTAACGGCCGGTCTGCCTGAAATGGTGGACGCCAACCTCAGTTCGGGCGAGCTGCCGGAAATGGAGCAGTGGATCCGTCTCGAGGACGTCGTGACCCATCAGTTCATGCGGGCTGAACCGGAGACCTACCGGGTCAACCGCAACCGTTCGCAGCTGATCAGGCCGAGTATCCGGGGCCAAGGCAAGATCCGCTATCGACTCAGCATGAGAGAGAGAGATACCGGCGACCTGGTTTCGTTTGTGCGCGGCGGCGAGCTCGATGACGCCGACGCAGACTCGGAATCCGACGAGAACAGGGAATTGCGGCGACGCTTGGCGTCCATCGAGCTCAACAAGAGACTGGCGATTCCTTTTGCCTGCACGGTCTTTGCGCTCCTCGCGTTGCCGCTGGGTGTGGGCGCACGTTCGGGAGGCCGCGGCCGCGGGTTCGTGGTTTCAGTTGCCGTGGTGCTGGCCTACTATCTGGTCGGTAATCAGGGTGAAATGCTGGCGATCGAGGGGCGGGTAACGCCATGGATCGGGATCTGGCTGCCCAATATCGTGCTCGCGATCGTCGCGTTCGCACTGATGCGGCGAATGAGTCGATGGTTGGGCGAACGCGACAGCGGCGAAAACCTTTTTGGACGCGGGGTCAAATGGTGGCGGTCGTGGCGCGAAAACCGACAGCAGCGCCGCCATTGGGCCGCCGCCGCTCCGCTCAGCGGGAGCATACCTCTGAGCGTGCAGCGAAGGCGGTACGCAACCCGTTTCCCCGCCCTCTTCGATCGCTACATCAGCCGCCGCCTCGTGCCTCCCCTGCTCCTGGTTCTCGGCAGCACCTCCCTGCTTTACATCGTCATTGACCTCAGCGATCGCGTCGAGGACATGGCAAAGAACCACGCGCCCGTCGATGTGATCTTGGCCTACTACGCAAGCCTTGTACCCCAGGTCTTCCTCGACGTGACCCCCATGGCGTTGATGATCGCCGTGCTCATCCTTCTCACCGTGCTCGAGCGTCAACAGGAGCTCACGGCGCTCAAGGCCGCAGGGATCTCACTCTTCCGTCTGATCGTCCCAATTCTCCTCATCGCGGCGGTGTGTGCCGCCGGTCTGTGGGTGCTCGGAGAAATCGTGGTACCGGACGCCAACCGCGATGCGAAACGACTGCGAGATCGAATCATGGGACGTGAAGCGACGCGGTCCTACCGGTCCAGCGATCGCCAGTGGCTGATGTCCCGTGACGACGAGACCTTGTACAATTTCCTCCGCTACGACTCGCCTTCCGAGACCTTGATCCGCTTCACACTCTTCAGGATCGACGAGGACATGAATCTCCGCTTCCACCTCTACAGTCGGAGAGCACGGTACATCGACGGGGAGTGGATCGCTGATTCAGGTTGGTTTCGCCAGATCTACCCGGACGGCAACGATGAGTTTCGACGAATCACCGGCCCCATGAAGCTCCACATTCCGGAGGGACCGGAGTACTTCGGCCGGGAGTACCGGACGCCCGCGGAGATGTCGATTCGCGAGCTCGGAGACTACATCCACGAGCTCGTCGATTCCGGCTACCGCCCCAGCAATCTCATCGTTCGCTGGCATCAGAAGCTCACCTATCCCCTATCCGCGTTCGCCATGGTCTTGTTGGCCCTTCCCTTCGGCCTCAGCCGCGGCGGCCGCCGGGCGAGCACGATGCAGGGGGTAGCCATCGCCCTGGTGCTGGGCATCGCCTACTCCATGCTCGTGGCGTTTTTCGGGAAGTTGGGCGAGGTCGAGGTCCTCCCTCCCCTTGTCGGTGCGTGGGCGCCGTTCGTTCTCGCCCTGCTGTTCGGCGTCAACCGCCTCTCCGACCTCAGAACCTAATAGCAGAGTTTTGAGTTTTGAGTTATCACCCGCCTACCCCAGGTACTCCGGATGGGATGGGGGTCGGAACTCAAAACTCAAAACTTCGGTGAATGTCGGCATGCCGACATTCACCGAGGTATCGATGCCATCGCCAGAGCGTGAAATCGACGCCTCAGGGGTTGCAGGTCGTTTTCCCGGTGGCCGGGATGGTTACGATTGGTGAGGAGGACGAACACCGACCGCGCGATCGGGTCGCACCACACCGAGACGCCGGTGAACCCGGTGTGACCGAACGCCTGCGGAGCGAGCGCCGTCCCGGCGGAGCTACCGGGCGACTGGGCGAGCTGCCACCCGAGACCCCGCGTCTGTTCGAGTTTCGGTGTCTGCTGCATTGTCGCGAGCTCTCTCTCCTCGGGACGCAAGAGTGCCCCTCCCCCGTCGAGGTACTCCGCCGCAAGGGCCCGCACGCCGGCGGCGGTCCCGAAGAGACCGGCGTTGCCGGCCACGCCGCCGAGAAAACGAGCGTTTCCGTCGTCCGGAAGTCCAGGTTCCGGAGGTGGGATCCACCGTGGGTCCAAACCGAGCTCCCGCACCAGCCGGGTCTCGAAGACAGCTTTCGCTGCACCGCCGGACAGCGACCGCGCATCACGATCGGGAAGAAAGCCGAGCTCGTCCGTGAGCCCGGTCTCACCGAGGACCTCGCGACGGAAGACCGCATCCAATCGGGTTCCCGAGATCCGTGCGAGCATCAAACCGAGGATTACAAAACCGATGCAGGAGTACACGACTCGGGTGCCCGGGGGTTCCTCGATCGGAACCTCGCCGAGACGCTTGATCAACACCTCGGGATCGCCCTCCGCTATGCAATAGAGCGGCAACCAGGCCGGAAGGCCGGCGCTGTGGCTCAACAGATGGAAAACATCCAGTGCCCCGACATCGCTGCCGTGTAGCTCCGTGAGCACCGTGTCGACGGTTGTCGAGAGACTCACGGCGCCGGCCCGAGTGGCGAGCAGAGTCAGGGTCGTGGTGACCAACGGTTTGGTCAGCGATGCAAGGTCGAAGAACGTGCGCTGGGTTGCGGCGGTGCTCGCAGGCCCCAGCCGAGCGGTGCCCACGACCTCCGTCTCGGGTGTTTCACCAACCCTCCCCCACTGAGCAACCGCCGCCGGCGCCACCCCTGCCCCTACCGCACGTTCGAGCAGTGTCCGAAGGTCATCCATTTCCGTCAGCGGTTGCCGCCGCAACCGGCGTCGGTCGGTGATTATCATCGACGTTGACATAGGTGATTTCCGCCTCCGTCACATCGACCTCCTCGTCGCGGTCCCAGCGGCGCGCGGCACTCACCATCACCCGCACGGTGATCGACGTTCGCCCGACCCGCACCAACCTGGTGAAGAAGGAGACGAGATCGCCGACAAAAACAGGTTGGTGAAAGACCACCTCGTTCATCGCCACGGTGACCACTCTTCGGGCGCCATGGCACAGCGCTTCTTCAGCACCCGCCTGATCCATGTAGGAGAGAATCACACCACCAAAGATCGTGCCGGCCGGGTTGGTGTCACGCGGCATCATCAGGACCCGGCTCTTCGGCTGCAGTCGACTGTCTTCCATCATCCCCCCCTTAGCCCGGAGTTCCGGCTGAGTATATCGTCCCGCCTACCGAAGCCAGCTCTCCCCCACCTCCCTCCGTCAGATGAAAATCTGATAACATATTGAAAATAAAAGACTTAAGCATATTCCAATGGAGAATTTTGACGCCACACACCCGACAGCTCATACTCACGGCATGTTCTGGCTCCCGGAAATGGCGCGCAGGCGCCCGGCGCGCACAATCACCATCACCTTTCGACCTCCAGGCGTCGCCCCGCCGGACGACCCCGACACCGTTTTGGCTGCCGCCCTGCATACAGCCGGCCTCACCGTGAGCAAGACGGCCGCCGACGAATGGGAGTTTTCTCTCCCGGGCCGGACCCGGGTCTACGGACTCATCCCCCGCGAGGTCGACGAAAAAATCAACCTTCGAATCACATCGAGCCAGGAGTTCTCCGAGCTCGTCCTCAGCTGTCATCCGACCGAAACCCACGACGCCCACGCCGTCGGCCTCGCCGGTGTTTTCGTCGCTGCGGCGGCGTTGTGGTTCGCGGGCGGGCTCGTGGCCGGCATGCTACCGGCGGCGACGACCCTCATCGCGGGGGCGCTGCTGGTCGACGTGACGCGCCACTGGGCCTTCGACGCGCTCGAACGGCGCCTGCGGCTACTGGCAGACAATATCGGGAGCGCGTTGTGGCCCGGTCAGCCGGCGCACATCACCGTTGCCTGAGAAGCAACGGCATTTGAACCGCAAAGACGCCAAGAACGCGAAGCCAACCCACCCACCGGTTGAACCACAGAGTCACAGAGACACAGAGAAGGAACACAGAGAGAAGAAACGCAGAGGCGCGGAGGCGCAGAGAGCGGGACAGGGAACTTCATCGCGTGGCGAGGTCCCGACCCAGCGGCCTGCGCTCACGGAGCGCAGGCCTCGCCACTCCCCTCCTTCATTTCATGGTTGGGGGAAACACACCTTCCTCTCCGAAAGAAGCGAGGCGAAACCGGCGCGCCCCCGGCGCGTCGGCCGGTGGAAAGCCTGGCTGCGACGAACGCTCGCGTTCGGAGCAGGCGGGCTTCCCACCGGCTGTCGGCGATCGTCAAATCGCCGACAGTTCTGCCGTTAATCTCCGGCACCGCCGCATCACGTCGGCGACAACCTCTTTGCGTCTTTGCGTTTTTTTCGGATGGATGGCTCTGCGCCTCTGCGTTAAGAACCGGCCGGGCGGGTGGCTCCATTTTGGCTTCGTGTCTTAGTGTCTTCGTGTTTGCGATGTGGCTCTGTGTCTTCTCTGTGTTCTTCTCTGTGTCTCTGTGGTTCAATGGGTGAGTGGCCGGCCTTTGCGGTCTTTGCGTCTTCGCGGTTTCAACACCATCCTGGTTGCCCCGGCTACTCCTCCACCGCGACGGTCTCGTCCTTCACCAGATCCTCCGGATCGGGGAGGTCCTCGGCCCGTTCGAGCCCGAAGTGGACCAGAAACTCCTTCGATGTTCGATAGAGAAACGGCTTGCCTACGACCTTCTTCCGTCCCGCCATCCGCAACAATCGACGTTCGAGCAGAGTTCGCACCACGCTCGCCGAGTTCGTGCCGCGAATGAAATTGATCTCGGGGAGAGTCGCCGGTTGACGATGAGCGACGATCGCGAGGACCTCGAGCGCCGCCTGCGACAGGCGCTGACGGGCGGCGATGCCATGGAAGGACCGCAGGTACGGATCCAGGGTCGGCGGCGTCGTGCAGCGCCAACCGCCAGCGACCTTTTCGAGCCGGAGTCCGCTGTCCGGTCTGTCCAATGCTCCGCCGATGGATTCGAAGACCGCGGCGACCTCCTCCTCACCCACCTTCCGATCGTCAATTGCTTCCGTGACCGCGGAAACCGTCACCGGTCCGGTCGCGGTCAGCAGAACGGCCTCCACGACTGCGGTCAGCGTGTCCTTATCCACCGTTTTCCTCCCGCAGTAAGAGCTCTCGCGCGCTGAGCTCCCGATCACCCGGCCGCAAGTAGATCTCGGCGAATGGGCGCCGCTGCTCGGCAAACACACCGCGCAACCGCACCAGCTCCAGGGCCGCCACCATGACCGTCGCGACCTCCACCGGATCCGACCGGGAGTTCAGGTGGCGAAGAAGCGGCATCAGCCCGTCGGATCGCACGAGCTCGTAGATGTCCTTCATTTTGTCCTCGACGCGGTAGCGAAGAGGCAGGATCTCGATCGGCGGAGGGTGGGACGCGGCGAACCTCTGCATCACGTCGAGATATGCCTGCGCGAGCACCCTCAAGTCGACGTCCTCCCAATCCAGCTCCGTTTCTGCTCCGGCACCGATATCGGCCGCGACTGCCGGGATCCACAGACACTGCCGCACGAGGTCGCTGTCGTGGAGGAACGATGCGAGCTCCTTGACTCGGCGATAGGCGAGCAGCCGCTCCACCAGCTCTTCCCGCGGATCCTCCGCCCCCTCGTCAATCTGCGGCAGGAGCATCCTCGACTTGAGGTGGAGGAGCCACGAGGCCATCCACAGGAAATCGCCCGCTATATCGAGATCGAGCTCCTGCATCGCCTTGAGATGAGCGTTGAACTGATCGCAGATACTGAAGATCGGGATGTCGTAGATCGACACCTCGTTCTGCTTGATCAGATGCAGAAGCAGATCGAGCGGCCCGCTGAACACACTCAGCTCGACCGGTGGACCGGACGATTCCTCGGCGACCATCATCATCGCGGGAGTATACAGGCGTTCTGTCGAACGCCAGTTTTGAGTTTTGAGTTTTGAGTTTTGAGTTACGGACGTCGTCCCGCGATACCCATGGGTGGCTGGAGGGTAACTCAAAACTCAAACTAAAAACTCAAACCTTTGCCTCTGGGGCGCAGTGCTACACTCGCCCGCGTTCGAGGAGGATCGGAGGCAAATTTGGAGCACTGGGACGGTCAAATGGACCTGTTCGATCAGAACCCGCAGCGGGAGGTGCCGCGGGACAAGAAGATCGTGGTCTTCGACCTCGAAACGCAGCGCTCCTTCGCCGAGGTCGGCGGGCGCAGCCAGTTCCATCGGCTTGGAGTGTCGGTCGGCGTCGCCTACCGGTATGACCAGGATGAGTTTCTGGTTTTTAGGGAGGACAAGGTCGGTGAGCTCATCACCCTCCTGCTCGAAGCAGACCTCGTCGTCGGTTTCAACATCCGTGGGTTCGATTACGAGGTGTTGCGCGCGTACACCGACGAGGATCTCCACCGCCTTCCAACCTTCGACATCATGTACGACCTCGAGGAGCGCCTCGGGTTCCGACCGAAGCTGGACAGCGTCGCCTCGGCCACCCTCGGCGTGGGCAAGTCCGCCGACGGCCTGCAGGCTCTGGAATGGTGGCGTCTCGGTGAGATCGACAAGATCATCGATTACTGCCGCGAGGACGTGCGCGTGACCCGCGATCTCTTCGATTTCGGAAAACGGAATCGCTGGGTCCAGGTGGAGCGATTCGGGGGCAAACCGCGAAAGGTCGAGGTCGACTGGTGACCGCGAACGTTAGTCAGGAATAATCTCGGCACTCTTCGATCATCTCGTCGGCGGTCGGAAGGCCGAGGCGCCTCATGACCGTCTCCAGCTTGGACGATGGCCTGCCGAGTCCGGTCAACACCGCCCGGTACTCGCGCGCCGCGCGCCCCTCGCGGCCGAGCGTCCTCAGGCAACGCGCAAGCAGGAATCGAATCTCGTCCATCTTCGGTTCCAGGTACAGCGCTCCCCGGTAGGCGAGCACCGCCGCATCCAGGTCACCGGTTCTCTCCCGGGCAATAGCTTCCAAAGCATGGACCACGGCATTCTCCGGAAAACCGGTTCTGAGGTCGTCGATGAGATCCAGCGCACCGTGGAGGTCGTCCTTCTCCAGGCAGCCAATCACGCTCTCGAGACGGGTCTCGATCGTTGGTCCGTCATCCCCGGTCAACGGTGGCTGCGCCGGCCCGGAAACCGGTTTTTCGGCTGCTCCAGCGGCGGCAGGCGGTGTCTCCCCCGAGACCTCGGCGGAAGGGGTACCGATGGCGGCCGTCCCTCGGTGGCGGTAGCAGAAGCTCCCACCGAGGTCCCGGGCCTGCAGTCCGGAGTCCAGGTGAAGGAGCGACTCGCTTGGCCCGAGAAAGAGGAAACCGTCCGCAGCCAGTACGTTCTCCACCGCCATGACGACCCGGCGTTGCAGCTCCGGGCGGAAGTAGATCAGCACGTTCCGCAGGAAGATCACGTCGAACACGTCCCCGCTGAGCTCGAGTGATTGATCCGCGAGGTTCAATCGGCGGAACTCGATTCGGGCCCTCAACTCGGGATCGAGCTCGAATCGATCGCCGCGGGACACGAAGTGCCGCAGCAAACACTCAGAAGACACGCGCGCCATCGCCCTGCGACCAAAAAGCCCAGTCTGCGCCTCTGCAAGTGCTGCCTCGTCGACATCGGTTGCCAGGATGCTCCACCGCCAGTCCCCGCCGACCGCGTGATCTGCAAGGACAATGGCCAGGGTCGCCGCCTCCTCGCCCCGTGCACAGCCGGCGCACCACACCCGCAGCCCTCGGTGCCGGTTGGGGGCCAGGAGCTCCGAGAGAACCGTCTCCTCGAGTGCGTCGAACTGGGCCCGGCCACGAAAAAGGTAGGACTCCTTGATGGTGATGCGGCCCAGGAGCTGCCGCAACTCGTCGGAATCCCCGTGGCGTCGAAGAGCATCGACATAGCTCTCGATATCGGCAAAGCCGGCGCTCACCACGCGCTCTCGAACATATTCCTCCAAGGTTCCGAGTCGGCCGTCATCGATCACGAATCCACTCGTATCTTCGATCAGCCGAGCGAGCTCGCGAATCGCCTCGGTCACGAATCGCCTCTCCCGACGCCTGCCAAGAGCCTTCCAATCTGCTCCGGGGCCAGGGTGATGGCCACCCCCCGCCGGTCGATGGCGGCTCGCGGCATCCCGAAGATGGCGCAGCTCCCCCTGCTCTGTGCGATGGTCAGGACATTCGCCCGCCGCAGCTCGGCCATGGCCTCGGCGCCGTCCGACCCCATTCCCGAAAGCAGCACCGCCGTGACCCGTTCCGCCGGATGCTCGAGCAGGCTGCGAAACAGACGGTCCACCGCGGGGCGATGGCCGTTGACCGGATCGCTGATTCCGTCCAGGCAAAGTTTTCCGCCAGGGTCGAGCAGCAAGTGGCTGCCCGCGGGCGCGAGGCGCACACGTCCGGCGTAAAGCTCCTCTCCGTCGCGGGCCACCGCGACATCCAAATCCACCTCGCCCATGAGCCACTCGGCGAAGATCTCCTCGAAACCGGCCGCGATGTGCTGTACGACGGCCACGCCGACACCCGGAGTCGGACCGAGCGCTCGCAGCATCTCGAGGATCGCTCCCGGACCCCCGGCCGACCCGCCGACCGCTACATAACCGAGGTTCCGACCCACCACCGGGGTGTCGTCCGGCTCCTCGAGAGGTTCCGATCCGTCGGCTGCGTCTGGCGCCAGGGGCGCCACCGCCTCGCGGAGGGTCTTTCCGAGCTCCGTCCATTCCTGGGGACGCTCGGGTTTTGGGAAGACCGCCACGACCCCGAGGCCGTGTGCCCCGATCGCCTCTCGCACTCCATCGCGGTGCTGCTTCGAGGTGATGACGAAGAGAGGAACCCGACTCAGCGCGCCGAGCGCGTTGACCAGCTCCCGGCCCGCGAGCGAGGCGAGGTCGAGGTCGAGGACCACAGCGTCCGGACCGTACCGGCCTACGAGACGAACGATCTCCCGGCCGTCTCCTGCCTCTCCGATCACCGAGATTCCGGTGGTTTCTTCGAGCACGCTGCGGAGCACCGCGCGCACCGCGAGCGAGCGGTCGGCCACGAGCACACGGGCACCGCTCACCGCCCGCCCCCGACCCGGTACACGAGCGCGACCAGCTCGCGGGCATCGAGCCCCTGCTTCGTCAGGTAGGCATCGGCTCCGGCCTCCAGACCGGCGAGTCGATCAGCCGGCCGGTCGCGCGTCGAAACCACCACAATCGGCAGATCGGCCAACCGCGGATCGCCGCGCAGCTCCCTCGTCAGACCGAGCCCGTCCATTCCCGGCATTTCGATGTCGGTGACCAGGCAGTCGAAATCCCGGCTTTCGAGGGCTTGCAGAGCGTCTTCGGCGCTGCCGACGCTCGTGACGCCAAAGCCTCCGTCCTCGAGAAGCCGTCGCACCATTTCCCGTGTGACCACCGAGTCATCAACCAGCAACACCTGGATCGGGCGCGGCCGCGGTCCATGTACCGGTCGGTCGAAGGTGTCCAGCGCGTCGATCGGACCCAGGCGCTGGAGGGAGAGCACAAACACGGGGCGCCCGGAGGCCAGCAGCGTGATCCCCTCCACCACCGGTGGTGCGCCGGCGGCAGCCGGCAGAGAGTGAATGATCACCTCCTCCTCGCCGACAACCGAGTCCGCTACGATACCGACCACGCCGCCGCCGATCACCATCTCCACCAACACCCCGTCTCCGGCAGCGGGTTCACCCACCGCATCGGCGAGAAAGCGGGCCGCGATCGTCCGATCACCAATCCGCACCACGCGATGCCCTTCGGCCTCCTCCACCTGTTCCGCCGTTACCCTGCGATATGCCTGTGCCGGGGCCGCGGGCATCGCCAGTCTGTGCTGCCCGACCTCCAGGACCAGGACGCGCTCCCCGCGCCGTGCCAGCGGCACCTCGACCGTGATCACCGTCCCCGAGCCCGATTCCGACTCCATCCACAGATCGCCGCCGGCCGACCTCACAGTCGCCGCAACCGCGTCGAGACCGATACCACGTCCGGAGAGCTCGGTCTTTGTCTCGCGGGTCGTGAACCCCGGTCGGAACAGAAATTGGAGAACCTCGGATGCCGTCAGTCCTTCGGCCGCCTCTTCGGTGATCAACTCGCGCCGAATGGCCGTGGCCACGACCTCCTGGCAGTCGATCCCCCGCCCGTCATCGACGATTTGGAGACGAACTCGATCTCCCTCGTTAGAGGTCTCCAGCCGGATATGTCCGACCGGGTCTTTGCCGGCCTTCGCACGCTGATCCGGGCTTTCGATGCCGTGATCAACGGCATTCCGCACCAGGTGCAGAAGGGCCTCGCGCAGCCCCTCCACGATCCGCCGGTCGAGCTGCGCATCACCTGCTATCACCTCGACCTCGACCCGCTTCCCGAGCGCATCGGCGAGCTCGCTTGCATGTCCGGCCAGGCCCTTCAGAAAGGGCTTCAGCGGTTGCACCTGAAGGTGAAGGAGCGCATCGAGCTGGCGTTCGGTGAGACGGCGCAGGATGCGCTGGCCACCCTCGAGCTCCATCGCCACCTGCCGCAAAGACGTCGCGAGGGTGGCCAACACCTGGCGTGGAGCGCGTTCGCCGACGCCTCGCTCAGAGAGGGCCGCGAGCCGGAAGATTCGGTTTGCGAGGCCTTCCGCAGCTACCGCCACGACCCGCAGTCGTGCGCCGCGATCGGCGAGGTCATCCACCAGCTCCGCCGCAACGCGGATCTCCTCCCGCCCCCCACGCCGCGGTTCGGTGGGTTTCTCTCTGGATCGCCGTGGGTCGCCGCCAGTCGTTTGCTCCTCATCACGGGCGCCTGCGAGCGCCTCGATGCCCTTCGCGATCTCCGCCAGGCACTCCTCGAACTCCCCCGACGCCACCAACTCCGGAGTCTCCAGCAGGTCCTCCGCCCGGTGGCAGAGCTCGGCCACCTGACGAAAGCCCATCATCCGACTGGCGCCTTTGAGGGCGTGCAGCTCCCGGCGAATCTTCACCGGAGCATCCACGTTCTCGTCCATGGCGTCGAGGAGCTCGTGGAGCAGCTCGATCCGGTCTCCCGCCTCCTCGAGAAAGAGGGCGCGAAGATCGTCGTCGATTCTCAGATTTTCATCCAGTTCAGGAGGTTGATATCCACACCGAGAGTGCCCATCATCGTACCGGCGGCGTCATGGACGGCGACCGCGATTGTGAAGCACGGATCACCGGTCAGCAGTGAGTCGTAAATGGGGGTGACTGCCGATCTTTCCTCGCGCGCCACCGCCTGGAACCACGGGCGATCCGCATACGACTGCCCCACCGCGATGCTCCCGGGAAGCTCCCGATCCTCCACCAGCTCCCGGTTGGCGACGAAAGAGATCATCGATCCCGACAGATCGACCAGGTAGACGAGTTCGACGAACGAACACTCGTCCAGTAGCTCATCGAGCAGGCCTTCCACGGCCTCCAAGTTGCCGGTGAAATCCTGCAGACGCCCTGTCCACTTCGAAAGTTGGTGTTTGAGCGAGTGCTGCGATTCGATCCGGAAGCTCTGCGTGAGCAGCTGGATCGACAAGGCGAGCTGGTTCAGCCGGTCGGAAGCGCCGGTGTACTCGGAAAGACCATCGGCGATCCGCTGCACGACCTCGCTGACCTCGCGGAGCGTCATCACCACCTGATCGGACGCGGTGCGCTGCTCCTGGGTGGCCAGCGAGATCTCACGTGCGGCCTGCGCGGTTTCGGCCAGGGCCGTACGCAGGGTCGTGATCGCATCTTCGGAGGCTCGGCTTTGATGCAACACCTGTTGCGCCGCCTTGGTCCCCTCTTCCGTCGCCACCACCACCCCCCGGATCGACCCCGCAAACTCGTCGAGGTGGGAGCGCACCGAATCCACCGACTCACGAGAACGCTCGGCGAGACGACGAACCTCCTCTGCTACGACCGAGAAACGTTCCCCGTACTCCCCGGCATCCGACGCCTCGATGGCAGCGTTGAGCGCCAGAATGTGGGTTTCCTGTGCGATCTCGGTGATCAGATCCAGGATCCGGTAGATCTCGCGGGATCTGCTGCCGAGAATGTCCGCACGCCCGGCGATGCCCTCCACGTGCCGGCGCACCGCTTCGACTCCGGCAACCGCCGCCTCCACCGAGGCAACTCCGTCATCACCCGTCTTTTCGGCGTGCGCCGCGAGGTCGGCCTGGATTGCCGCGTTGCTGGCGATCTGTCCGGCCGTTCGCGCCAGCTCCTCGGTTGTGGCGGTGATCTCAACCACAGCCGCGGCCTGCTGGCTCGACGCCGATGCGAGCTCCGACGAGGTCCGCTGCACGGTGCCGGCCGCGGTCGCCACCTCCACCGAAGAGGTTTGTATCTGTTGGATCAGCGCCGCCAGCGCGCGGCTCGCCCCCTCGACCGCGCCCCGCATCTCGTCGGGCAACGGCGCAGCCGTATCAGCCGCCGCCACCATGTCACCGTGCCTGAGCTCGTCAAGGGTCCGGCCAAGGGCTTCGCACTGCGCCTGATAACGATCCTGTAACGACCGCAGGTCCTTCGCCGTGCGTCGCTGAGGCAGGTAGACCATCATCACGTAGCTCACGATTGCAAGTACCCCGATGACCAGAAACGCACGCACGAGCCATTCTTCGCGAAGCTCATTGGCCGCTGCGTCGAGCAACGCGCCCCCGGCGAGCACAACCATCACGAGCAGGCCGGGTCCGATCCACCCCCGGAGCCCGCGGATTTCGGGTCCTTCAGACATCAGCATCCTCCGGAATGGAAAAGAGACGAGCCGTGTTCAGCACCTTCACCGAGTCACCGTCGATGCTGAGGGTGCCCTCCACCAGCGGATTGGGAGAACCCGGTTGAGGCGGATCCGCCAGGGCCACAACCCGCAGCGCCTCGTCGATAGCGAGCCCGAGCACGGCGCCGGACCTCGCCCTGCGCCGACCGAGAATAACCGTCGCGCGGTGATCGGACCGCGGCGTGCCACCCTCGACAAGGGCGTGGAGATCGAGCACCGCCAACGGCTCACCACCGAATTGGGCGAGCCCGAGAAGGTGCGGCCGCGCTCCTGGGGCCGGATGGCAGGCCAGACCGCGCACGACGCGGCGCACCTGATCCGCCGGCAGCGCCCACCCGGTCCCTCCCGATCGCACGAGCAGGTACCGGTGAACTCCTGCGGGTCGAGCGACTTCCTGGCCCATGGTCATCAGAATACCATCCCGGAGCAG
>SDBS01002592.1_pt1 | contig 18010 bp, 18 predicted proteins | sample 2277091 | NCBI WGS metagenome assembly SDBS01 (sample SAMN10404972, study PRJNA504765) | marine sediment metagenome | isolation source: marine sediment core GS10_PC15, 163 cmbsf | place: Arctic Ocean: Southern Knipovich Ridge | collected 2010 | reverse complement strand
TTAAATAATCTTTAATATTATCAGCAGCCTCATCAAGTATTCCCATATTAATATCATTTAGGATTACTTTTTCAAATCCTGCCATCAATGCACACATGGCAATTCCATGCCCCAATAATCCAGCCCCTACTATTGAAATAGCTTTAATATTACTTATATCACTCATCTTATCATTCATAATTCTCTAATTTTAATAATATCACTGTGAGTTTGGAAAGGTTTAAATAATTAAAAAGTTAAAGTTTTAATACATTTAATAAGGTGAAAAAAAAATGGTGTTTAATCCTTTAGGTGAAAATTTAGCGTTATTATGGGATATCATTGCTGCGGTTATCTCTATCATTTGTGTCTTTATGGTAGTGCAGATTAACGGGGCTATTCAAAAATCTGGGAAGTTATCCACTACAGTTACTAGAAAATTGGTCCACATATTCGCAGGACCTGTATTTGTTGTAACATGGATTCTATTTTCTGCGGGTTTTTTCTCACGGTTTATTGCAATGTTTATTCCGCTATTGTTTGTATTACAATTTATTGGGGTTGGTACAGGCAAAATAAAAGATGAAAATTTTGTTAATTCAATGTCCCGAAGTGGAGAACCATCTGAATTATTACAAGGTCCATTATTTTATGCAATCATAATGGTAATAATGACAGTATTGTGGTTTTATGTTCCCTCAACGGGAGTTAATTTTGCCAGTCCTACTGCTTTTGTAATAATCGGATGTCTTTCTGGAGGAGATGGTATAGCAGATATAATCGGACGAAAATATGGTGGTGAGAAGAAATTTGGTATAGGGGGAAGTGAAAAAACAATAATTGGTTCTCTTGCAATGTTTATAGGATCATTTATTGTTAGTTTCATATTAATTTTGATTTTTTCTATAGAAATTGCCATAATTAATCCACTCTCTCTTATTATCCCAGTAATTATCATTAGTCTTGTTGCAACTATAGTAGAAGCCTTATCTCCAAAAAGTACAGATAATTGGACAATATTCTTTAGTGTAGTTATTACTGTTTTAGTTCTTTCATTGTTAGCACCGACGTTATGGCCTTACAGTTTTTTAAATTTTTAATAAATTAAAAATTGAAAATAACATGGAAAAAAAGATTACAGTAATTAAACTTGGTGGAGCATTGATTACAGATAAGTCCACTCCATATACGATGCGAGAAGATATTATAGAAAACGTTGCAAGTGAAATTAAGGAGTGCATCGATTCGGGTTTGATTGAAGGATTGGTATTAATTCATGGTGTTGGCTCTTTTGGGCATCCACCAGTTCTCAAATATGAACTCTATAAGGGATTTAAAGAGCCAAGACAATTAATGCATCTTTCTTCTACTCAACAAATTGTTAATCAATTAAGAACTAAAATCGCTGAAATTTTTCAAAAGGCGGATATTCCCATAAATCTTATGCATGCTTCCTCACTGCTAATCGGAAATAAAATGAAAATAACTGAATCCATGTTTGAAGCTTTAAAAGGTTATCTATCTCTAGGGATGGTACCACTCATTGGAGGAGATATGATGTACGATAATTGTATGGGCTTTAGTGTCTGCAGTGGGGACCAATTATCGGTTGTAATATCCCGTGAAGTTAAAGCAAGTTGTCTAATATTCGCAACTGATGTTGAAGGCATATATGACAGTGATCCAAAAATCAATAAAGAGGCTTCATTAATAAGAGAAATAAACATGGATGGCATTGAAAATATAATTAAGCAACTCGACGAATCAAAAGCAGCTGATGCCAGTGGAAGGATGAAAGGAAAACTAATGACTTTAACATCAATTAAAGATTTAATCAAAAGTGGCCTTGATACGACAATACTCTCTATGATGCAACCTAATATTCTTAAAAACTTTTTAGAAGGTAATGATGTACCTGCTACAAGAATATATAATAAAAACTAAAGTTGTATTCAAAAACAAAAAAATCTAAATAATAAAACATTCGGTTATTATATTTAACCTTTTTTTTATTTTCTTACCTATTTTTCATTTAATGCTGATTATAAGCACATAGTTTTAAAGAAATTCTTCATAGGGAGATATAGCATATATTTTAGTTTTCTCCATTCCCGCCTCTCGATGAATTTGGACATCTTGAAAAACCTTTGATGAAGAGTATTTTACTAAACTATTCATTGAACGATAATGTACAAATCCAACAAAATCCCAATCGGAGTCTTCAATCCCAGCAACTATAGAATTAAAAGAGCCCCTAAATTCTAGGATGCATCGCAGTTTCTTGAGGCATCTGTTAGCGATTCTCCCATATATGGAATATGCTCTATAACCATTTAATTGTTTTCCTTTATATCCTTTTGGATATAATGCAATATCGCGAAATTTTAAAAGATTTAACATCTGAATGCGCTTAGTTCTATCTCTTTTTAAAAACTCTGATAATTGATCATAATTTGGGGTTGATCCCGCTGAGACCGTTTTTTTCCATTTTTTCATGTCCTTTTTATCTATATCTTCTTCATCTTCTTTTGAAGGAGTATAGATTAAATTATTAAGCTTCATTCTCATCCTCGACTTAAACATATTAAATCGTGAAGATGGAGTCATAAGTAATACTTTATAGGTTTTAATCTTGTTCTCTTTTGCCAAACGCTCAATAGCATCATCGTACTTTTCTACATCAAAATATCTGATATACAATATTTCATCCCATTTAGTGTGGTCGTCTCCACCTAATTGCTGAATATCATGGCCAGCAAATAATATGTCCCCGTCATTAAAAATATCTCTACCATAAAAATTGTTTATGGATTCATCATATTTTAAAAAGGCTACAAGATTTCGATTCATCTTAATCACTTGTTTAACAATTTAGTCATTAAAACTAGGGAAAACAATATGAATAGGGAAAAATTATATCATATTTAAATTTCTGCTAAAAACTTCAATTTCAGTTCATTCCTTAAAAGGTGAGCTAATAAAAACGTCAGTCTTCTCCAAAGCGGCTTCTCGGTGGATGATAACGTCTTGATAAATTCTAGAAGAGGTCATCATTTCTAAGATTTCAAGCGAAGGATATTTAACAAAAGCATAAGAATCCCAATCTGAATCATTATCACCTACAATTGAGGATATGAAATTACCTCCAACCATGATTTCCATACCATATATTGGGAAAAATTTCTGAGGTACTCGGGTATACTTACTATAAGCCATTTGACCACTAATTTTTCTCTTACTATAACCATCAGGATATACTGCGATATCACGAAATTTAAAGAAGTTTAATACTACTATAGGTTGTGTTTTATCTAGAGAACGTAGTCGCTCAAGATTTCTGGTATTCGAATTATCCGCCTTTGAGGCCATTTCTTCAAAACTTGTGGTAGATGTAGTATCTATGGTTTGTTTTGGTGAGTTTTTAATAGATGTATTCATAGTACTTATCATTTTTAGAGGATAATGGTCTACTAATAAGAGCTTATAATCTTCTATTTTATCCTCTTGAACTTTTAATTTTTCAATATCCTCATCACATACGTCTTCTTCGGAAAACTCAATAACCTTTACTTCATCCCAATCAGGTTCAGATTCTCCTTCAATTTTGATAGCATCATAACCAACCCATAAAGTATCTCCTCTGTGAAGGAGATTCTTCTTTCCAGGCCATGCTTTATCACTATATTTTAAAAATGCAATAAGTGTTTTGCTCATTTTTCTTAAACCCTGATTAAAATTTTCATTAAAAAAGAGAAGTTCATAAAAGGTTTAAATATCTACGCAATTGATTCTGTATGATAAATAGTTGAATATTTCTTGCCCCTCCTATCACTTCTTCAATCTTACTAGTGTCCATGAATTCATCGATTGGAGTGTTATCAGTTACAGTAATACCACCACAAGCTTGCTGTACTTCATAACACACTGTATGGGTTAGCTTAGCTAAGATGTATTTTCCTTGGGAGGATACTCCAGCGCACCATTTTTCTGCCCCTGCCGATTTTTTCTCCGCGAATAAGATTTTCTCATCGTAAATAGTTGCTGCTTGAAGAGCTAATGCCGTTGCTGCCATAGTTTGAGAGAGTAAGTCAGCTAATGAAAAGCCAGCACCTTGAAATTTTATGATTGGTTGACCAAATTGCCTTCGTAAGTTCGCATAAATGATACCATTAATAAGAGCCCCCCAACAGATACCTGTTCCACTACCCATTATCCCTAATCTTTCAGGTACCAATCCATCAAAAAGATTTTTATATCCATGTCCATTATCACCCATAATATATTCCATTGGAACTTTTACATTATTCAAAATAGTATGAGAGATATGAACTCGTGGGACAGAATTTATTTTTAATCTTTTTGTTTCCACACCCCAATCTCTATCAAGCATACCCTGTACCATTGTTTGACGAGGATGTTCTGTATCATAAACACCATAAGTTGCGAAATATTTTGCCTTTGGTCCATTCGTGGTATACACTTTTTCTCCATTAAACACAATTGCGCTCCCATCATCTACTTTCTTACAAGTAGTAGTCATATTGACAGCATCTGAGCCTCTTTCAGGTTCTGTAATACATATACATCCTACTGCCTTTCCAGTCATTAATTCTTCTTGAACTCTTAAAATTTCGTCAGTGTCGCCATGTTGAAAAGTAGGATTACCACAAAGGATACCGCTTGCTAACCTTGCTAACTCTAATTGTGGATCACAGATTGACATGATTGTTCCAAGTAATACTTCCTTCTTCATCCCATAAGGGCGAAAGTCCTTAAATTCATTAATACGCTGAATATATCCCATTTCTCCCAATTCCGGGAAAATTTCGTAAACATCTTTTGACTTATCAATTCGGGGTTGAAGTTCCAGACAAAATTCCTCTAAATCAATACAAAAAGAGATCTCTTCATCGTTAAGCATTGCAAATAAATTTTCATTGAGAATTTTAAAGACATTTTCTAATGTCATTTTCTCTAAAATCTCATCCTTAATTATTTTCTCTTGGAAAGGCATTTGTTATCATTTAGGGATAAATTTAATAGGATTAAAAGTTAAATAATATAATATTTCAATAGTTTTTAAATTATATAATAATTCAATCTCCATTTTAATAATGATAAAATAACAAAATTATTTTAAATTTAAATAGAATTATTAATGTATAGAAACAATGAATATAATTGAAGGAATTATTTGAGTGATCAATTATCAAGTATAAAAAATATCTTAACGGATTTTTATCTAAAATAAGAAAAAAGAAAAAACAAGAAGCTTTAGATAGTCAACTAGACAAGTACATTCCCGAAGAAGACAAAGAAGCCATGAAAGTCAAATTAGAAAAAATCTCAAGAATAATTTCTGATACTGAAGATCATATTGAAAAATCTGTAAAGGAGAAGGTTAAAGTAGCAGCTGATCAGGTTGTTATCAAAGACAAAGATTTGGTGCAAATAAAAAAAGCAGGAATTGATTTTGAAACGTTCTCTTTAGGATTAAAATCAGCTATGCCTGCTACAGAAGAAGAGCGGTTAAAGGATATGGATGAGCTTAAAACGACAATCTCAATTCTTGAATCCTTAGATGCCGATGCTTATGAACCTAAACTTAAAGTAGTTGATGCCGGTTTAGGAATGTTTTATGAAAAAATGTCAAGACGTTTTAAATCAATAATTAGTGATCATAATTTTAGCAACTACAATATTATTCCAGTACCAAGGATTATGTATCATGCTTTTCAAACGATTAAAAATATCAAAGAAAAAGATATTCTTCCTATATTAAATATTATGAGGGATACGAACCTGTTGAGTGATATTATAGAAATTAATCCTACTTTTCATATCATTGTATTTACTGATGAGAAATTGAAATTATCTTTACAAGATAAAGTCGTTATAAGTTTTGTTTATGATATTGAAAACTTAACTATTCAAAAATTAATGGAATTGACTGAATGGAAAAAAGGTTATACTAATAATATTATTAATAAATTGAGTGAAAAAAATATAATAAATTTGACAGATGAGACAATTCGATTAGAAGGCTTTGGTACTTGGGAGGAAAGAAGTAAGTGGAATGGATTTATTAAAGAAAAAACTCAAACAGAGCAAGAAGAAGAAGATATGAAATTTATGAAGCAATCAGAGCGAAAAAAAGAATTAGAACAAAGACTCGCCCGTATTGAAACTATTGAACTGTCCGAGCCTGACGAGATACAACCCGAATCTGAGAGAAAAACACCCAAAATTAAATTCAGAAAAAAACCTAAAACAAAACCATTACCTAAATCTAAAAAAAAAAAAGTTGATTCTGAAAAGAAGAAGAAAATTCAAGAGAAGCAGGAAATTAAAGACAAAGACAATTTGATAAGCGCTATGGAAGAACTTGATGAGATCATGCCGATCCAGAACTCAAAATCAGGCATCGGACGTCAAATAGTAAGAGAAGAAGAGGCTGATCTTGAAGATTTGATTCCTGAAAGAATTTTAGCGTATCACGAAAAATATTCAATAATTAATGGTGGATTTGTTCAATTTGAGAAACTTAAAAGTTTTATTGACCAAGATTTAGAAGGTGCCCCTGATGATCTAATTAGAAACATGCTTGAGCAGTTAAAAGAGCTAAAAATGATTCAAGATTCAATACAAATTGGGAATTCTGATTTTTATCTATTTAATAAAATTTCTCTAAACGAGGAAGGCAAAGCTTTAATAGAATATGCTATAAATAAGAAACCTATGAAAAAAGAAGAATTTAAAACTGGACTGAAATGGAGTGAAGAACAGATCTTAGCTACTATGACAGATCTTCAAGACGTTGGGATTTTAAGGATTGAAAAAGATAAAATCATTATCCCTGGAATTGTCCAAAAATAACTTTTAAATGTAATTTTCTTTTATATAGGTTTGAACATTTTTAATCTCTTCTAGATGAGATTCACGTTTTCCAAAAATATAAAATCTCATATCAGGACCAGTTCCTGAAGCTCGAAAATAGAGAGTAGCCTCATCCCTTTTCAATTGGTAAATATCTATCATATTATTATTATCTGATAAAGAATGAACCATATATTCATGCTCCCCTACTACTACCATCTTTTTATCGTTCTTTTCAAAATTCTTCATGATTTTTATTTTTTGATGATCTGTAGCTGGAATTGTACGATTAATCCCTACAATAGACCAATCAATTGACTCCGATATGACGTGTCCTCTTAAAATAAGTTCTGTAATTAATACTAAGGCGGGTACAGGATATTTATCAGCAATTACGGGAAATTTTGTTGAAAATCTAAATTGATTGGATTCTTTATCTTTTATTGCAGATATGATTTGTAAAGTATGACCTCCACTTTCTTCCCACATCACTGTAACAAATTTTTCTTTTTCAATGTTTTGGTCATCCAATAATTTATTCATGTGCTCTAAAAGAGGCTTAGAATTATTTATTTTAATTAGCTGCTTGTTTTCATCTTCAAAATACAATATCGCTTTATCTACTTTTGATTTATCTACATCAATCCCTAGCAGGAAGTATAATATGACACCTAAATGTTTATATCCTACACCTGTTAATATATTTATAAAACTGGAACTATCTCCTCTTAAATCACTAGGTATAGTTCTCATGTTAATTATCTTTTTATTATATTCTTTCGCTAGAATATTATGTAAAGCAGAATAGATTTCATTAGGAATATAAGTATAATACTCTCCATTTTGTTTAACATATAACGCAATTCTGTCCCTATCTGCATCAAGAAGAAGTGCAATAGTTGAATTATTTATTCCCATTATTTCTTGAAGCTTTTCTTTATGAATTACTTTAATAGGATTCGGCGGATTTATTTCTTCATCCACTAAAATTACGTTTGCCCCATAATCCTTGAATAAATTTACTATCCCTTGTGCCTTTCCTAAATAGGGCCAAATAACAATATTTTTACCTCTCAAACTTTTAATTTCTAGAACATCAGAAAGAAGATCTTTAACATACTCATTATTCTTCATTATAGGATCTATTAAAATTGGTTCAATATCGGTTTTAAGAAAGATATCATCGAATTCTAATGCCTTTTTAGAAATCTCTTTAAAAAGATCCCCAGACATCGGGATTGGATATTCTATATAAAATTTAATACCATTCCACGATAATTCGTTATGACTTGCGGTCAAAACTATTATTAAATCAAGATCATCATAAAGTGCAACTGAAGCAGCTCCGTAAGGAGCAGATACCCTAGATTCTTCTAACTCATCTTCTTGATAGAAAATATCAAACCCATCATAGGCAAAAATCTGTGAACAATAGCTTAGTAATATTTTTCTACTTGGACGATTATCCGTAACTATTAAAATTTTTAAATGTTGATTATTTCTAAGCTCTTTAACTTTTTCACTTATCGCTCTAAATACTCTTAAAAATAGAAAAAGCTTACGTCTTGTAAGAAAATAGGAGCTATCTTCTTCAACTACATCATAGATCTGAATTCTTAAGCCAGAAGTAGGCGCAACTATAGGATCGATTATCTCTATCTCTTCCTTTGTTAATTCTGGTAATTTTATAATTTTTGTACCCTCTTCACCATCTATTAAATCAATGCTTTCTGTTTCAAATTTGATCAATTTTCCCACCAATTATATAAAAAGTAGATGGAGAATAAGAATATGTGAGGAATTAAATTTTTTATTATTTTAATGACTTTTTTCAGAATTTGATATGCACAATCTTTAATATTAGTTTCATAAGTAAATTCTAATCTAAAGACCTCCTAAATATGAGATTCATAATTTCCTCAGTTATTTAGTAGGATAAATGCTTTTAATTGCTTCCCTCAATATTGCAAAAATCTTTTCTCGATAGTCGGGATTAATTGCAATCATACTATGAACTTTTATTTTAGAAAAACCAGAAAGTATTTTTTCACAAAATTCAGCTGTAAGCCTGTTTGGAAGATCTTGTTTATTAGCTATCCCAATTACTAACGCATCTTTATAATATTTTTCTAGAATATCCTTTATTATTTCTTTAGAAGAATTTAAATTTTCAAAGGTAGAATCCAATACTAAAAGAGCTATTTGCGTTCCTTCCAGTAAACTTCTCCATAGGGTTCGGTATTGTCGCTGACCTGCTAAATCCCAAAAGCTTACAGGCAAATTTCCCAATGCTTCATCTTCGTAAAAAGCAATATCAGCAGTTATGGTAGGCATATACTCAAGATTAATATCTTTACCACAAATGAGATGGAGCAATGATGTCTTACCTACACCCCCGATACCTATGATTGATACTTTAATGGCTCCCAGGATTATATTATCTAAAGTCTTCTCAAAGCTTCTAAAAATACTACGATTTCCACCCCAACTTCCATCTTCAATTATATCTCCAAAATCCTCAAGAAACTGTGCTCTAATGCTATTTATTTTAGAATTTACTTGTACGTCCTCATCTTCTAAATCAGCACATACCACAATGATTAGAGAATTGATAATCGTATAGTAATATTTAAAATCTTCTGTAGCAGTTGATTTAATATCAGATTGACTAATTTCCTTCATAAAACCAGAAAATGCGGATAAAAACCCTGCTAATAGATCTCTGTCAACATCGCTGTCACCATAGTTACGGAACAATAAGCTTTTACCATCGCGAGTAAGCACATTGATATATTGAATCATTATAGCCGATGTTCAGTTGAGAAGTTTTTTATTTATATAATATATTTGTATATTAAGTAAATAAAAAAATATGGTATTACTAAACTAGGTAAATTTATGTCAGATAAGGAAAAGTTAAACCAAGAGGATATCTTAAAAAAAATTAAAAATCTAGATGAGAAAATTAATAGTTTTTCAGAAATACTTCAAAAATTTGGTTTAGATATCATTACACAGTTTGGTAAATCTACTCATAATTTAAAAATTCTTATAGACAAAATAAATGAAATAGATAAAAGTACCATCGAAATAAAAGGTTTAACGCCTCAACTATCAAAAATAATCGATAATCAAGACATTTTAGAGTCTGAGCTTGACTTAATAAAATCTCTAATTCAAAGATCAAATATTTCAATGCCTAAAAACACACTTGAAGTTGAGACCATCGAAAGGAATGAATCAATTACCAAAAATAAACAAGCAATAAAGGCCCAATTTACGGATATCCTCAACAAAATTGATAATACAGATGATAGTCAACTAATTAAAAAGGAATTAGAACAAGTTAAAGAGAATATTTTTGAAACAACAGGAGGTCATAAGATCTCGTATGAAATCTCACAAGTTATATCTAAATTAAATAGTACCTCGTCTTTATCTGACTTATTAAGAAATTTAGTCAAAGAGAAAATCGGATTTTGGATGAACAAATTATAATATGCTGTTTTGTAATCAATTTATAGAATAAGAAATTTAAAAATAGATTAAAATTTTAGTTTTAGGGATTTTTTGATTGGAATACCGCAGTTGCCATCTCTTTAAAAATTAAATCTACATTCTCACCAGTTAGAGCCGAAGTTTCAAAATAAGGCGTGTTGAGCTCTTCAGATAAGTGCGCAACATGAGCCTCCTTGCTAATCTTTCTTTCATCTTTTAAATCGATTTTATTTCCAATTAGAAATCGAGGAATCGCAGAAAGTCCATATTTCACTGTTGTGCTGTACCAATTTTTTACATTACTAAATGTTGACGTTCTTGTTGTATCGAAGACTAGCAACATGCCATCGGCACCATTGAAGTATGGTTTATGAAGCATATAGAACTGAGGCTGGCCAGCTACATCCCAAATCATCAGAGAAACCAGTACTTCTTTATTCCCTAAACTCAGTTCCATTTTTTCTTTTGTAATGTTTACCCCAACTGTAGGGATATATTGAGACTTAAACTTTTCAGTGGAAAATTTGGTGAGCAATGATGTTTTCCCAACTGCGGGGTCACCTACTACTATGATCTTATAAATTGCTTCAGTTTTTGGCTGGAATATAATTTCTTCATCGTTCATGATTAAACATATAAACTCTTTTTAAACTAATAATAACATTATTTGTTTTTATAATTTTTTATATCGTAATTAATTTTGAGAGCTATTTGATAGTAGAAATCGTTTTTCAATTTGAAATCTTGAATTCTTAATATTGTCTCTCCAGATAAAATAAAATTCTTTTACTTCAAATGTTATCTCCTTCCATGAGGTTTGAAGTTCATCAATTTTTTTTTTCAAACTGATAGGGTTTCCTTTAAATTGCCCTACACTTAAATGAGGATAATAGCCTCCTTTAAATTTATTTACATCATTGCATTCAGGAGCGATTTTTAAAAGCTCAGACTGTAGTTTAATTATCATATCATTGGAGGTCGGATCAAGCCATATCGTATAATTTTTATTATAATGTTTAAAATATCTAAATTCTCTAAGAGATATATCGAACTCAGTAAACTCAGAGCTAACTAGCAGAAATTTTTTTTCGATTTCAGTATATTGATTTTTAGGATAAAAGGGAAACAAAAGGGTAATGTGAGGCATCCAACGATTAATATTTCTATCATAGAGCTTACGGATTTCTTGAATGGGGCCCCATTTTACCTTGGGGGGAATAATTACCACGGCAGAGGAATGTACTTTATTCAAAAAAGATCACACGCTAGATATAAGTATGATTATTTATAATTTTTAATTGAAAGATTTATAGAGTGAGATTAAATTATATTATATTGAGAGATGAACATAAAACAAAGACATTTTATTAACAAAACTCAAATAAAGAAGTTAAAAGAAGAAATTTTACCCCAATATGATGAGAAATTCTTAACCCAAATATTTCCTAAAAAATGTCGAATCGAACTCATTCTTACTGAAGACGGTGATACTCTATATGCGGTGAATAACATTTTAAAACTTTGGAAATCTAAGGATGGATATATACCCGTTTTAACCCTTTTATTAAATAAACAGATTGACCTTAAAACTGTGGTTGTAGACATGGGGGCAATTCGTTTTGTTACTAATGGTGCTGATGTCATGCGTCCAGGAATTACAAAAATTGAACCAACTATTAAAAAAAATGAAATTATCCAAATTGTAGATGAAACACATAGCAGAGCATTAGCGTTAGGAAAAGCACTGTTTGATGCTAAAGCGATGGAATCAAAAACTTCAGGGAAAGTAATTAAAAATTTACATACAATAAAAGATAATGTGTGGAAATTTGAGAAACAGTTTAAAACTTAACTAATGAATTCATCTTCTAATATTGTTAAAAGAACATCCTTATTTCCTTTTGTTGCATTATGTATATTTTCGCTATTATAATAGAATGTATCATTAAGATTATCATCAAATAACCCCATAATAAGTAATAAAGCGTTTTTAGTAAATAATTTATCTTTAGTAGAGTTCATATGGGTCATTAGTTCTATAATAGACTGATTTTTAAATAATTCAACTCTGTTTCCATTACTATTTAATTCCATGAATCCTGTTAGGATTTTATCATAAAATTCGGTTTCAGTATACAAGCTATTATTACCTCGTGATAGTTAGTTTTTAAATTAGTACTATAAAATGATAGTCTGAAATTTTATAAAAAATGTTTTTTTTTTGTAAATCCGGCACAATGAAACGAACAAGCAATAATTTCATTAATATTTAATTTGACTTTCAGATATATAAATCTTCCAGTGGAAGGTGACCCTTAGTAAATAATTTACAGCAGTTGGTCCAAAAAATTTTACTTATTTATTTATATAGAATTTCTGTATCCTTTTTAATTATGATAAGGCAGAGTAATATAGTGAAAAATGTGAAAAATATTCTAAAAAGTCTACATATCATTTGGATAACATCTAATCCAGATAATACAGTAGTTCAAAACATTATGTTATTTAGATCTTATTGAGAAAATATAATATAAAAATAAATTAGGTTGTGTATGTGAAAAGATGAGTATGTATAGAAGCTATCTATTAAAAAATGATTTCTGGGCGAAAAAGAATTGCTCAAATGAAGAGCGTGTTTATATGAAACACGATCAATATGGGGGGATATATGCTACGATTCTTCAAGGTGAGGATAAAAGTAAAGGAGTTCAGATTATGGTTGATGGCGATAAATTTTTCTTTAATAATTTTGATAAGCTTGATTTTTTTCTGAATAAAATCTCCCATAGGCAGGATAACTTTGTAAAAATCCTCAAGAGGAAGAATATTTCGCAGAAATTAAGGAGATTAGACATTTAATAAGAAAATTAAAATTTTTTTCCTTTTCAATTTGTTGTCTAATTGTAGCCTAATTTCCAACGTCTCAAATCCTTTTATCTTAACTTTTTTTCTCAATTAAATTTAATCTTATTTTTAGATTTTAATTTGTTAAACTTTTATAGGGGGAATTTATTATTTTTGCAGAAAAGAATTTTTAAAAATGTGATCACAAATCGTACAATTTAAAGTTGATACAGCCGTTGCGAATGAATTTTCTTGCGGAGAATGTAGATCTTACTTAGATGGTTTTTGTTATCGGTGGACTTTTCCAATTCGAGAAATTCATGTTCCTTGTACTAAGTTTAAACTCCAAGAAAAGGAGAAAGATGAAAATTATAACGTATACCAATATACAAGTGATGCAGATGAAGGAGTTTCTAAAGAAGAATTAGATACGCAAAGTATTAATCAAGATGATTTAGGTCCAGAAATCGCTCATAGCAATGGATTGCTCCAAGAATTTTTTGAGCGATTAAAGATTTTTAAAGAGGAGATTATAGGTAAATCTTTTGATGAGATTTATATAATGTTTGATGGATTACTGGAAGAGTATGAAAGTAAATTCAAAATCTGATGTACGAAATGCTACATAATCAATAAATAAAATGTATTTTCTTGATAATCTTCTCTTTATTTTATAAAACTCTGGTTTTTATATAATTGTTTATTCTATTCAACCATGAGCAAAAAAAAGAACAATATAGTTACAAAGCTCTACACATGCCCTATCTGTAATTCAACTCATAGAGTAAAACTAAGTAAAAATATTATTAAAGGTCGTAAGAAGTTTCCATTTCCTTATGTTATCCTTCATAACTCTATTAAAAATAATGAATTCAAAGAAGTTCTCACAATTCTCTATCTCGATAAGGATCTTCAGATAAGATCTTCAGAAATTCAAGAATTAAGAGATGATAACTTATTTTCTAAAACACAAGTTGTCGGAATGACTCAAGCATTAATGGATGAAAATAGACGGTTAAGAGAAGATGTTGAAGAACTGACTAAAAAGCTAAATAAGCTAAATAAGCTAAAATCTAAGTAAATCTCAAACTTACCAATATTAAATTACTAAATTAATTAAATAGTTAAATCCCTACGATTTAGTAAATATTATTATTTTTTCGAGATTCTAAGATTTTAGCCCTCTCTTCAAGGATTTTTTTGACTTGCTCTGCATCTTTAGGATACCACTTCAAAGTTAGAAACCATACTATGATTCCTGGAAGAATGAATATCATTAAGATTAGTATCGTCAATTGATAATTAGTTCCAGTTACATACAATAGCACTCCAACCAAAATTGCTCCAATTCCCATCCCTGTATTTTCGACTAACTGATTCCAAGAAGTCACTTTGCCTTGTGCTTCAGGAAGGTTTATCTCTTGCAATAATGGTCCTTGATTTACCATAAATAGAGATCCTACTGCGTTAGATAAAAACATCATTATACCTAATATCCATACTACAGGCAAAGAAAATAAATAAAGAATGTCGTTTCCTTGTTCCACGGTTAAGTGAGGGAGAGGGATAAAAAAAATCGCAATAAAAGACAGGAATCCTCCAACAAGCGAAATGATTATGAAATAAATTCTCCTAATGGGGTGATCCTTACAAACTTTATCAGAGAGGGTGCCAAATACTATTTGTCCTACTAAACCTGCCGTTAATCCAAAAACAATCATAAACACTGCAGTAAATATGGGGGAAAGATTATGTGGGGGAGTTTGTATATAGGGTAGGACTAAAAGAAGACTACTCCCCATTAAAATGGCTGAAGAAATTCCCTCTATAAGAGCGGCAATATTTGTCTTACTCAGCATGGTTTTTTTAAGGGTTTCAATATTAATTTGAAAATCATATTCAACATCATCATGCTTTAAAATATGCTTTAATTCTTCTTGTTGTGCACCTCTCTTTGGCTCATCTGTTTGTAAAAGGAAGACTACTCCAGAAATAAAGATTACAGCACCTAATCCAAAGAAATATTCCCTCCAAAATCCATATTGAACAAAAATAGAGGCTACGAGAAAACCAAGGGTCACGAACAAACCCATGAAAATTCCCAATTGTCCGAAAAACCGGGATCTGTATTCCTTGGGAACAATATCATTTGAGAGTGAGATAATAGATGGCCAAGATCCTCCTGCGAATGCCGCGAAAATGCTAACGAATATTAAGAAATAAAGCCATGTATCAAAACCTTGTCCTGCGATTGCAAAACCTAACATTGCCATACAAAAGCTCCTAAAGATAGAAATTATAAAGATAATTTTTTTGCGACTAAATCTATCAATTAAGAAGCCAAAAATGAGTCCCGTCAAACTTGAAACCCAAAATAGTATACTCACTAATATTCCAATTTCTAACGCATGGTACGGTTCACCGGGCCACATAATTAAAGATAGAGGAACAATTAGTATTGTAAAGCCCGCATAAGCTAAACTCTGAAATCCTCCTAACAAATAGAGAGACCAAAAATGTTTAAATAAAGAAAATTCAGAATTTTCAGAATCAGTTGAAATAGCTTCAGACATGGTATAATTAAATTTAAGTCGGTAATTTAGAAAATGGGCGTTATAATTTGAATTTATTGAAATCCCATCAAAATGGGAAAATAAGAAAGAAATAACTACTTAGAACGGAACTTTAGAAGTAAGTTTTATATAATTTAAAAACAATACTATTTACATTATCTAACGATGTGAATTAAAAATTATGAGTGATCTCAAAAAACAACCTAAAAAACTTAAAACAACTTCTTTTGCAATCGCAGGGCTTCTTGATCAATTTTATATATCATCATTTACCGTACGAATAATTTACTTCTATGAGAATGAATTGTTTTTATCAATCGTCTATATAGGTATTGCTTTTTTGATATTTGGATTTTGGAATATGATTAATGACCCGCTTCTTGGCTGGTTATCTGATAAAAAAACAAGATTCACCGAACGTTGGGGTAGGAGATTTCCATGGTTTCTCGTGGGAGCAATCTTAACTAACTTCGTTTACTTCTTTCTATATGCGGTGCCATTTGCTGATCCACAATCTAACCAAATAGCTGTCTTCATATGGCTAATAGTTATATTAGTTCTCTTCGAATTATGTTTTTCGCTGTGGCAAGTTAATTGGCTCGCGTTGTACCCTGATCTCCTACGTACACAAAAAGAAAGAACTAAAGTAGGGGCACTTAATACAATTTTTGCACAAATAGGGACGATTTTAGGAATTTTTATAACTCCATTGTTTATTGTATATGGAGACCCAAGCACATATATAGTAGCCGCTTTTGTTGTTTGTATAATAGGTTTTATTTTTGTTTTATTGCTTATTCCAGGTATGAAAGAAGATGATGAATTAATACAAAGAGAATTACGTAATATTGAAGAACAAAAAAAGGAAAAGGAGTCTTATTGGCAAGTATTAAAAGCGACGACTAAGCAAAAAAACTTCATGGCGTATGTCTTTATGTACATGTTCTATTATACCGTGCCCTTACTACTCATGGCTTCGCTTCCTTTTTGGACAATATATATACTAAAATCAGATAATCCAACTATGGAAACCTTGGTAGCAGCATCCTTTCTTATTGGAGCCTTTGTAGGAGTTCCCATATGGTTAAAAATTGGGCGTAAATATGGAAATCGAAAAGCCTACATATATGGATCTTTTTTAAGCATGTTAACATTCATACCTTTATTCTTTGTTACCGATTTAGTTTTAAGTATGATTCTATTATTCATAATAGGAACTTGTTATGCTTCTATTTGGACTCTATTATATCCAGGATTCTCCGATGTAATTGATGAGATTATTGTTGCAACAGGAAAACGGAAAGAAGGTGCATATACTGGAGTGAGGACTTTTATAGGAAGACTTGCATTTGTGATTCAAGCTCTAGCTTTCGCTATTGTTCATCAAGTAACTCGTTTTAGACCGGGAGCAGAAACTCAAGAACCATTAGCTCTCTTTGGTATTAGATTCATTATGATTGGGATTCCTATTTTCTGCATGTTAATGTGTTTTATACTTATATTTTTCTTTTATGACCTCACCAAAGAAAAAGTGGAAAATAATAGAGAAACTCTAAGGAAATCAGGATTATAATAGTTTTTTTCTATTTTATTTAATCTCTTTTTTTATATGTTTTTGTTAAGTACAGTTTATTCCCCGATGAAATCTATAAGCATATTAATATAGTTTTGAATTGTAGGGTCCTTTTTTTTTTCTATTTTTACATCAAGTATTTCGGGACAAACGTCTCCAATACATGTAGATTCTTCAAGAGCTTTTCTCATACCTCTAGAAAATTTGTCAGTCCATTTAACAGAATGAGTATAAAACGTAGCTATTTTTGGAATCTTTCCTTCGAAATAAGAGCCTAAATTTTTGACAAATTTTGTCATTTTTCTATCTGTATTCCCTGCAATAATCCTTGCACCAATTATCAGAGCATAGGGATTATATCCAGCAATTCCCTCTGGCTCGACAGTTTTTATACTGTCAACTTTTACATTAAATTTATTTTTCAACCCATCAGCAATATTATTTGATAGGTTTTCAGAATTCCCACTTTTTGAATTATGAATAATCCAGACATTTTTCATATTATTTACCTCTAAATTATTTAATTAAGATCCATAATTAATTTAATTTATAAAATCATAAATATTAGCAAAGTATTTCTGAAGCTAGTTTCTTACCTAATTCATAAGCTTGATCGTAATATTTTTCAACGCCGTATTTCATAACCGCTCCTGCATACATTGTTCCA
>SDBS01002591.1_pt1 | contig 18010 bp, 18 predicted proteins | sample 2277091 | NCBI WGS metagenome assembly SDBS01 (sample SAMN10404972, study PRJNA504765) | marine sediment metagenome | isolation source: marine sediment core GS10_PC15, 163 cmbsf | place: Arctic Ocean: Southern Knipovich Ridge | collected 2010 | reverse complement strand
TACACAGGGTATAACTGAAATTCTACTCCCGAACTGTACATTTTTTACAATAACTGAAGAAGATGTTGAAGATATAATAGTGACTTCAGAAAAAGCAGAGTTTAAATATCTTGCTGATGATGACATGGGAAGTATTGGTATTGTCCCTATCTGTGTCGTTAGCGAGTTTTTCAGTGGGAGATGTGTAACTATTGGTTCATCTGATTGGCTTGTGGAAGATGATTTTGGCTTAGACGCAGGAGATAACATACCATTTCTCTCTAACATTATTAAATGGCTTAGTTTTGATATCTAGAGTTATTATCCCTATTTTTATGCAATTAACCGTATTCAAGACAAAAAAGAGCGAAAACCAAAATGGTTTTTAGAATTCTTCGATCAGACTCAGCTTTGGTTTGGAACAATGAAGAGCTTCGCACACGATTTCCAAGGTATCGTGGTATCATTGATAATAAAGAAATTGCACGGTATATAATCGCAAAAAGCATAGAATGTGACTTTGATTCTAATGATTCAATTAAAAACTTAGAGAATTTGTTGTCAGAAAAATCTCTTGAATTTAAAGAAGTATTAAAAAAATCTACTGAAGAACAAAAGAAACGTAGTATAGTTTCTAAAAATTTTATTAACCTGGCAGAAGAATTAGCAAAGAAATATCTTGAAAATTGCATTTTCTGCGAAAGACAATGTAAAGTTAATCGTATTAAAGGTGAAACTGGTTTTTGCTACATTTCTAAGGATTCTTATGTATCGTCTGCTTTTCTTCATACGGGGGAAGAAGCTCCACTAATACCTAGTGGTACAATTTTTTTCCAGGGTTGCAATTTTGGATGTGTTTTCTGCCAAAATTATGATATTTCTCAGTCATGGAAAAACAAGAAAAAAATTGAGGATATTGCTCGAAAAACTGATTCAATTCAACTTGCTAATCTCGCTGATAAGCTAGTTGAGAAAGGCGCGATTAATATCAACTATGTTGGAGGCGATCCTATTCCGAACATACATACTATTTTGGGAAGCCTTCAGCATCAAAGTTCAAACATCACACAACTCTGGAATTCTAATTTTTACTTAACAGAAAAATCACTATCTTTAATCATTGACTTAATGGATTTCTATTTGCCAGATTGGAAGTATGGTAATAATCAATGTGCCAAAAAATATTCTGGTATTGATAGCTACTTCGATGTCATTGCCAGAAATCATAAACGGGTCCATGATGAGGGTAGTGGTGAAATGATTATCCGTCATCTTGTTATGCCTGGACATGTAGAGTGTTGCTCTAAACCTATTTTGGATTATGTAGCCAAAGAACTTCCAAAAGCTGTAGTGAACATTATGTCTCAATATCGTCCACAGTGGAAATCATTTGAATATCCTGAAATAGACCGTAGAACTACTTCACAAGAAATGCAGGAAGTCAGAGATTATGCGGATAAATTAGGAATTCTCTGGAAACCGGTTTCTTAATTTTGAATTCTATTCTCGATTCTTATTATAGTAAAACTGATTTATCTCTATGTTATCAATGAAAATATTCATCAATTTTTTTTGTGCTTCTACTGTTAATATAATAAATAAAGTATGAAACACACACACATAACTTACCAAATCTCAACCAGGATTATCTTACTTTATAGTAATATCAGGTATTCCTCCATAATATTTAATAGTAGTATTAGGTATTCCCCTAAGTAGTTCATTACATCAAATTGGCTTATAGTATCTTTTATCGGATTATTAATGGTTGATTTATTTTTACAGAGAAGTATAGAATTATCCGTGGCTGTTATATTACTTTCCATTTCTCCTTATATCGCAATGGTTTAATTAATTTCTTTATCCTTCTTATTGTTTATATAGATCCCCCATTAGTATTGGTAACTTTAGAAGTATTATATCGCCATTATTCTCAACACCAATTATTTCATAAGGAAAACGAATTGGTTTCAATCTATCTTCTTTTATAAAAACAGGAAGAGAAGCTTTATATTGTCCTAATTCATTTTTTAACTTTTTTACTGTTATACCCTTATCTTTTATATTCCTTACAACTATATCAACTAAATTATTTTCTATTTTAGTTCTTAACACCTCTGTAAAAAATAATGATCCATCCTTTTGTGACTGTATTATACATGAAACTGTAGCCTCTTCATTACATTCTTCTAATTGATCTAAAATTTCTCTTATATTCATGTTTTTATCCCGAAAGATTTTAACTCCGTTAAGACTTTGAAAATCTCTCGTTAATGGTATTGATTAATGATTCGGCATTTTTTTTCAGCATGGGATCATTAGAATGATATAATTCCTCGAATAAAGCCTTATTAACCAATTGTTTATCAAATTGTTTATTGAAATTATTTTTTTTAAAATAAATCTCAATCTCTTCACAAACAGGCTTTTTATTTTTAATATCAGGAATTACAATGGATAAATCTGAATAAACTTCTTTAAATTTTTTGAGATATATTGATCGAGGAATAAGATCTTCAATTTCACTGGTTAATCTCGTAACTATTTCTGAAGTTTGAATGATTTTAATCTCTTTAAATGCGTTTTCAATTATTTTTTTAGCTTGATCTCCCGCTGTATCTGAATCCAATAATGCTACAATTTTATTCGCCTTTCCAGAAAAAATACTGATAAATTTACCAATTTTTCCCGTACCTCTTAGCTGAATAATATATATTGAAGGATTTAAAAATAAATCACCGTTTTTAGAGCAAACGTAATTAAATAATTCAATGAATTTTTTATCGTTCCATCCTTCTACAATTAGTATATTATCTTCATCTAAAATACGGGATAAAGAATCAAATCCAAACAACGCCCGTAACGGTAATAATGTATTTTTTCTTTGGACTTCAGTAGACTTTACTATCTCAGCCACTCCATCATTGCTCCTTTCCACGCAGACTATTTTAACTCGCATGTCCTCACCCAATAAGAATGGAGAATGAGTAGCATAGATCACTTGGTTTGATTTAATTAATCGCCCACATACTGTTGTATCTGTGAATTCCATCTGTGCTTGAGGATGTAAAGCTTCACTTGGTTCATCAAACAGAAGAATTGAATTTTTTAGTTCACCTTTTGTTTGAACATCAAATGTAATAACGAATGACACATACCATCTTATTCCTTTTGATTTCATTGTTAAATCTAAAGGAGCGGGATTTTTGTCATCACTTGTCTGAATAGTAATAGAAGTACCATCCAATACAATTTCAAATGTATGAACATTTTGAGTCCATAAATCTTTAATTTCTGTGGTTAATTTTTTCGCTGCTACTACACATAAATTCCTTCTTTTTCTTTGCATTCGTTTTTTGACCTCATCTGAATCTTCCTCACTCGATTTGGTATCATTTAATGTTTGAATATCTAAACCACAAAATTTAAGTAATTCATCCATGTTTTTATATCTGTTTGGATCTTGTAAATAAGTATTAATATCAATAAAATCATTAAGAATATGGGTTTGATCGAAATATACAAATCGTGGAACATAATTCAATATATTTATTCCATATTTGTTAAAAATTTCAAAATATTCTCCATGCAAATATTTGTTACTTGAAGTTTTTTTTATTACAATCTCTTCAATATTTTGAATTAATTTTCTCTCTTCTTCAAACAATTTCTTTTGAATTACCCCCTTTCTTTCCATTTCTTCGATATTCTCTTCAAGATCTGCTTTTGTATCAGTATCATGATTAACCTTTTCTGGAGTAAAAGTGGGCATATTTTCAAGTATTTTTTTTTTTTCTTCATCTAATAATTGAAAAGTTAACTCTAAAAATTCGTTTGAATCAATGTTATCCAATTTGGGATTAATTGGAATATCATAATCAAAATCATATTCAAAATCTTGATTGAATTTCTGCAAGGCTTTTAATATTGTAGTTTTTCCAGATTCATTTTCACCAATAATTGACATAACATCATTAAAATCTACATGACCAGTATCAAGAATACATTTAAAATTCTGAATTCGAAATTTCTTTAATTTAATGTTAAATTACCTCTTTTAATCTTATCATTTCCTTTTACTTGTTATGTTTTATTAAATCTTTTAGAATTTTGTAATTTCATAGCATTTGAAATTAAAGGTTCACGATATTAAAGCAAAAGTAGGTATTTATAATTATTTATTCTTTTCGACAAAAAAAATAACCGGTTACTGAGCAGGTTAATTCTCCTTTTTTTTAGATGTATTCCAATTTATTAGATGTAAAGATTTTTTAATTAACGCTAAAAATATTAATATTTTAATAATTTTGAACTAAAGTTTTTATAAATTTTTTATGATTTTTTACTCCTATTTATTTATATAGAAAATTAAATTCCAATCATATTTAAATGTAGGAGAAGCAGTCAAAAAAGAAATTACAAAGGTATTAAAACTAATGAATACCGCTATATCAAATAGTATGAGTAATTCTAACTCCTTCAATACTCTCTTTAAAAAGTCTAAAAGTGCAAAAATAATAATTGAAAATATTTTAGTTAATGGTATGGGTGTCACTCAATTTTATTATAATAAATATCTTGGAAAAATTTAAAATACTTATAATAGGAAAATTGATTTATCCCTAAACCATCAATGAAAATATTCGTCAATATTTTTTTTGCTTCAAATATTAATTTAATAAATATGGTTTGAATAATATTTAATAAGAGTTTGAAAGGAAATATTAATAGAATTAGAAAAGATTTCAAGAAAATATAAATTAATATTCTGAAATTTTAAAATGGTAAATAATAAAAAACTTTACTCCAAATATCATTTTAATTGATAACTTCAATATAAGACTGATAACCAAAATTTCAAGACATTGGTAAAAGATATTGATCAAAAATACTTTGATTTATTAAAGGAATTCCAAGAAAAGGGTAATCCAGATAAACATTCATAATTTAATTTAGCGTACTAAGATTTCATAGATGAAATAAAGGAAAAGTTAATTAATTTGATTAAAAAAATGAATTGTATATTACAAAAATTATGAGATATATTGATTTAAAATGGATAAAAAAATAAGAGTTCGTCTAGCATTTAGTGTATTAGTTCAGGAAGTAACAGATTATATTAATAGATTTGGTGGATTTGATTTAGATTTATATGATTTATCAGATGAAACAATTAAAGATTTCAATAGATTACCATTATTAATAGAATTAGCAAAGGCAATAGTGAGGTTCATTAAATCAAATTATTCAAGAAATTGGAATCGTTATGGGTATATTTTTTGGCAACATGCTGAATTTATGGAGGAACAAATCGAATTACTAAAATTAATCTCCGAAAAAATGTGGATTGATGAAGAAATGGATATGGATGAACTTTTCAGCCAAATTTCAACGCCAAAAGTATTGCCTGATGGGATCGATTATAAGAAATTTGATGATATTTTTAACCAATTAAAATTACCAAGTGCAATGTTCCAATACATATTTATTTGCGAAAATATATTGCGGAAATTTATAATTCAAGTATTAAATGATAATGGATATCCGTCAATTGATTCCATTGGGAATTCAGGATTGTCAAATGACATTAATATCCGTAAAACTCAAGAAGCAAATCAAAAGTATTTGCCAATGAGAGGAAATCATGATATATATTATTTAGATTTAATAAAATTGATTAATATCATAAGATTTGTATGGGATTCATGTTTTGAGGATAAATTCAAAGACCGACAATGGATTTTTTCAAGAATTGATTCCTTATATACCATTAGAAATCGAGTAGCACATAATTCAGGATATTTAACGAATGATGAATTAAGATCGGTTGATACATATTGTAGGGAAATAATTAAACAAATAGATCAATATATCAAATAATTTATCTATTAACTATATGATAAGATGATGATAATGGTTATCATTTAAATTATTGAGTTTACAAATCGAATCAAGATGCACTTATATTTATTCAATTTTTACGAATCCTCTATTTTTTCACTTATTTTAAAACAAGAAGAGCGTCAATTCCAATGATTTTACACTGTTTTAACAATTTTCTTTTTATTAAATCTATTTTAGTAGTGTAATTATCTGATTTAATTTATTATTTCAATTTACTAATTTTAGTATCTCTATAATCATTTTAGTAAGTATGAATAACTCATTAGATAATTTGATAAGTATTGTTCTTCTAAGTAAGATATAAGATAATTTAAGAAGATGAATAAAATTGGTAGATATAAAAGCTTTAATTGAACGTTGTGAAGAGATTATCAATACCGGAAAGGAAATTTATCGCTCTGTACCGAACAAAGATGGTAATGTAACAAATATTAACACTTCAATCGAGAATATCTATACTCTATGCTATCCTAATGGAATTCCTAATCATTTAGTGCTTAGTAATTTTAAAGACACTCTAGTTAATCAAGGATTTTCCCTACGTACTATTTCCGAAAAAGGATTTTTTCAAGCACGACTTGTTATATTTATAGGTTTTGTAGAAGACCTTAAAAAGGGTTTAATCACTTCAGATTTGATATCTATGATAAGTATTGATATTTACAATGATTTGATATTGCAAGCGAAAGATTTAAGGAAATTTAATACAGAGCCCTTGAATAGAGCATCGTGTGTATTAGCAAGAATAGTTCTAGAAGAGGGTTTAAAAAAGATATGTTCTAGAAGAGGAATTGATTTAAAATCTGGTAAAGCTAATGAAGCAAATATGGAAATAAAGAAGAAAATGATATATACTAATACTCAATTTAAACTTGTAGATTCATGGTTATCAATTGGAAATGCTGCTGCTCATCCAGACAGCCCTAAATTAAATTTTAATACGATATCAGAAACTCAAATAGATGATTTGATAAATAATATACCACAGTTTTTAGAAAAATATCTGTAAAAAATTAGTCAATTTAACTTGGATTATGTGTGGGATTTAAACGCATTTATTCTAACCGTGAACGCTGGAATAGGCGAAGAATTGTTTTTCTCTCTGTTTTTAACGGGATTTTTATTGAGCTTAAGTCCTAGAAAAATTATTACTTTTTTGGTTCTAATAATCAATTTAATAGGTTTTGGCTTAGTTCACATAATGGTTTACAAATCAAATCAAGAAGCTATTATCTTTATTTTATTTCTACGAATCCTTTATTTTTTTACTTATCTCAAAACAAGAAGAGCTTCAATTCCAATCATTTTACACTGTTTCAATAATTTATTGTTTATTAAATTAGTTTTATTAGTGTAGTAAAAGTAAAATTATTATGAATGTTTCCTACGATTTCAAATTCAAAATCGCATAATTAGGTCTTGCGAGGACTAGTATGAATCGAGTTTTAATTTTAGTTAAATATTATTAGAAAAAATGCCTTTGTTATGGTCCCCAGTAATAACTGGTAAATTTTGTGTCAAATTTCTTCCCATTCCATTCTACAATTCCATTTTTCCACATATTAACACTATTTTTTTTAGAATATATATGACTATCATCTAAATTATTATATACTAAAGTTGAAACTTCAATATTACTAGGAGATCTGGCTAGATTAGCTATTGCAACTGCAAAATTTACGCATTTACCTATAAAAACTAAATCATTATTATTTGAGTCCCGTGAAATGCCTGCTCTAATAACATACACTTCCCCCCAATCAATACCAATGCCATAATCTAATTTTGTGTATTTTCCAAAAAGATTTTCGAATTCTTTACTTAAAAACCATTTAATTTCCATTGCTGCCCTAACAGCATTCATAATCTGAGATTTAAAATTAGCAGGCCAAAAAACTAAAATACTATCTCCCTGAAAACTTCTAATTTTTCCACCATATTTTAAGACAACTGTAGAAGCAACAGCGAGAAAGGATTTATGGATTTTCCCAGCAGTTTGTTTCTGATGATGGAGTAGTAAATCACTTGACTTTCTTAAATCAATGCTAAAAGCGCATAATTTTATTTTTTTTGCTTTTTTCCCATGTGATACATTATCTACTGTTGGGATTCCCTTCATTTCTTTAATATCATAATCGCCAGATAAATAATCCTTTACCTTATTTCTTAAATCTTCAATATAGCCCATCTTCAATCCTTTTAGATTTATGTTAAATTGATAAGGCCACTTAGAATTAAAAAAAACATTGTCAAACTCAAATTTACTATTAAAAAATATATTGAATAGCTTACAAATTTGAATTTCTCTTTAGCAATCAATGATAATTGATAAATTTGTCTTGAATACTCTTCCAATAACTCTTCATGGCTAAGTATCTGAATTTTAGAATAATATTCATCAGAGGAGTTATATTTAGAAACATGACCAAAATAAAAATATCCTTCCCGATTTCTTTCGGATTCTTCTTCCGACTCTCGCGGTTTAAACACTAAAATAGTAGTGATAATTCCAGCAATAGATAATCCTATTAATACTATCATGGTAATAATATATAGAAAGACAAATGGATTATTGTTTTCAATTAAGATATTTATTTTTCCAAATATATTTGATAACAGAGAAAAACCCAATGCTAATGTAATTAATAAACTTTGAATAGTAAGTGAGATATTAGCTTTAGAATCTGCTAATGAAATCATGGCTTGCGAGTCTGTATATGCTTTTGAAAGTATTTCATTTTTTTTTTCAATGTCCAAATAATTCCACCTTCAGTTGTATTTAAAAATCTTTATATTTCTTATTTTTAATTAGATAGAAAAAATTCGAATATATAATTTTAATTATTCTCCTTTTAACAATTAAAAAGATAATAAATTTCGAAGATTTTTACCATTTATCGGTGTTTTAAATTGTCGAAATTTTTTTTTAGATTATAAATAGGAAAGTTAGAAGAAACATTGCAGATTATTATTTTAAGATAAATAGGAGACCATCAATGGCGGAAATTCATGAAGTGAAAAATTATGCTGACGATTTAGGAATCTTATACGAGCCAGTTTCTTAGTTTTGAATTCTATTCTCGATTCTTATTATAGTAAAACTGATTTATCCCTAATTTTTGATATGGGAATGAATTCGCGATTGAACTTGAGCTCATCTACAATAGAGGGATATTAATATACTATGAGGAACAAATGATCTTTGCTATTTTGTATAATTTTTGATTTTTTAACTAATAAAAAATGTAACTTTTGCACTGAACAAGTAAATAAGTCAAAATTATTGAATTTTAATGAGTTTAGACAATTACAAATAATATCAACATTAAAAAAGAAGATATTTATCTATTCGATTTCTTATTGCTTTTTTCCCACCTTCTAGCTTTAATATCTGCTTGATCATTTTTTCAAATCCACCTGAAGATTCAATTATCCCTTGCTCAGTGAATCCATCTTCATTATCAATCCCTATTTGTTTTAGGAAAAATATTTGATCTGCATCTCCTAAAGCAGGAAGATTTGGATTATGAGTTGCAAAAATTATTTGTTTTTCACTTTTCATCTTTAAAATAATTTTTATAAGAATTTTTAGTGAATCAAAATCTAATTCGGCATCTGGTTGATCAACTATTAATATTTGATCTTGTACTTGGACTAATAAATTTAGCAAAGTTCCTATAATCTCCCCCATACTTCCTTCTGCAAGAGGTTTGTATTGCATTCCCTTTTTTATTCTCAAGTCTAGCGAATCGGGATAATCTATTTCGGGAAGTGATAATAATTTTTGATCATACATCTTTATACCGAGTCTTTTGAGATTAGTTAATATTAACTCCTTATCACTGTCTTCATTGATAAGTGAAGTATTTACTGACTCTTTTAATCTTACATAAATTTTATAGCTCCTGTTTGGATTTATTTTAGATAGGTCTTGATCTTCCAAGAATTCTTTAAATAAGAGGTTTGGTCCCAACTTTAAGATTTGGTCATCAATTCTTAAATTTTTTCCATATTCTTTTTTAAGATAATTCTCAAAATCTAGTGTGTTTTTATTTCTTACATTAATAGAATATTTTTTACCAAGTACTTTCTTTAAGACTTTTGCTGTCTTTTTTCTCTCTTTCTTTGTTTCAATGTGATTTTGATGAATAGCAGAATTTATTTTAATTAACTCACTTTCAATTTTCTTTATTAACTTCCTTTGTGTTCTTAACCGTTTAAAAATGTCAGAACTGTCTTTAATTCTTTCTTCAAGTTTGTGATTAATGTCTTCTAATTCATTAACATTACTCTGTCCTAGACCACTAATCTTATCATTTAGATCCTTAATCTCCTCAGAGTATCTTGAATTCCATTGGTTTTTAAATTTTGAAAATTTGTTTTGAAATTTTAAATTTTCTTGAACTAATTTATCTTTTTTCACTTCGATTTTTTTATAAAAATCATCATAATCCTTAAAAAGTTGGTTGAATTTATCTAAAAACTCATCTGGTGAGTCAAATTTTGGAAATACCATTTTTACAAGAGGATCACTCAAGATTTCCGAAATTCCGGTTAAATTTTCTTCCAATTTAGTAAAAGTTTCATTGCTATTTGTCCATTTCTTTTTTTCGCTTAAAAGTTCGTCTAATGTTGTAGATTTTTGCTTTTCCCGTTGAATATTTTTATTCGTTTGAAAAAAAACTTCGAAATTTTGCTTATATTCGATTTTTTCTAGTATTAATGATATTGTTGTTTCATATTGATTGCTAATCTCTTTTTTTTTATTTTTAAATTCTAATTGAAGATTCTCTAATTCAGCACGTAATTTTTTCTCCTTGATATAATTATCCAAGAGAGAGATTGAAAAACTCTTATTTTTAGCTAACTCAGTAATTTCTGTCTGGCATTTTATTTCAAAATAATCTGAAAATTGTGGTATATTATCCTTGACTTCATTAAACTGCATTTCCCCTGAAGTATTAAGTTTAAAAAATTTTCTTTTAGAGAAGGAAATATTTGATTGAGTTGGGTTTTTTTTTTTTTCTATTTTTTCTACAAATCGTTCAATCATCCATACATTTTCATCTGAATCATTAATGAAAAGTCTAATTTTTGCATCTTTATGAAGTGTACAAGCAAATTTGTGAGATAATAAAGGGATTTCCTTCATAAAACTTGTGGGATTTGGCTTTAACATGCACTTGATTATTTCAATAATTAAAGATTTACCACTTCCCCTACCACCCATCAAAATATTAAACCATGGATTGAAATGGAAATATTGATCTTTAAAGAATCCTTCACTTATGTTTAATCCAATAATATAAATATATTTTGAAGCTGATGGTTTTAAATACTTTATGCGATTTTTAGAATCATAATGTAATTGTTTTATCCCTGTAATAGTTAAATCCCCCAATTTTACCCAATTAATTCCCTTAAAACAGTAATCATAATAATTGCACTGTAAACATAATGCAGCAATTTGTTCTAATTCTGAAATTGAATGAGCATCACTAATCTTAATAATTGCTAATTTCTTTTTAATATCTTTCAAAAATTGAGGGTAACCTGTATTTTCTTTACGATTTTCTAATTTAATTAAATTACAATCGGGATGTGGAATTTTCGGTTTTGGAGGGGTGTTACTATCAAATTTAAGACTTTTATTTGGAAGATTAATCAATTTTATATTTCCATCTAAAATTATTTCTTTACTATGACCTTTATTTACTTTTACAAATCCTTTACTCATTGAAGCGTGTGGAAATAAAATTGAGATTTTATCTTTTTTTGTCTGATTGATTAATTCTAAATCCGCTTTATCTTCTATTTCGCTTTTAATATCTTCACTTACTCGATATCCATTTAATATCTTACTATAATTTTCTCGATCTAGTAGATTTTCAAAAATAAAATGTAAATGTATTCTATCTTTTGTTTGAATTTCTGATCCAATAAAGATCGTTGGATATAAGCCCTTATCAGTAATAGAATTATATTCATCTAAAAAGTTTGTAATGTTTAAACCATGATCTGCAACAATTGCGAAATCATATTTTAGACCTTTAAGTTTTTCTAGCCATTCCAGAATGGTAATACTATCCCCTTTCCAATCTCCCGTCATTGGTGTGTGAATATGAAAGTCACCTTGATAAAATCTTGCCCCTCCATCTTGTTCTGATATTTTTTTATAAATATCGATAAGTGTCTTCATACATTAATCACTTTTCCATTCCTTTTGTTTTTATTGTTTAATTATATTTTTTTTTATAAATTATAGTCTAAATCCTATTAGATATTATTTCTAACTTTCTAAACATAAAAGAATGGAAATAAAGTCTATAAATATTTATACATAAATTTAAATAAGAAAATTTACTCTTCATAATTATGTATAAAAAATTAAAACTAAAAAAGGAGTTGGTTTAAAAAAATGTTAGAAATTACCAAAGATATAGACTTAGATTTAAAAGAAATCTATGGCATTAGTCAAAAAAACAAAGCTAAAAGATATTTTATAGATATATGGGAAGAGAAATATCCAATACTTAAAAACGAAGATGTTATAATTTGGTTAAGTAAAAAAATAAAGAAATTTAGAAAAGGAGGTAAAAATCCTAATAAATTCTCAATTACAACTTATCTTAAACCTTTACAACAATACTGTGATTACAATAAAGTAGAAAATCCAAGTAATTTAACTGAAGAAGATGTTGATACAAGAACTACAAGAGTAATGAATTATTTGGATTACTTATTAAAAGAAACTAATGTAGAAAACTTAAAAAAATTAGGATTCAATAAAATACCTAATAGAGTATCTATAATTAACATGATACAATCAAGAATTAAGTCTTTTTATGAATCAAGAGGAGTAAATATAGCTGATGGGATAACTTCTGAGAAAAGAGGAATGAATGTAAGAGAATTAAAAATGGATAAAGAAACTATTAAATTAATAGTACCTAAATTAGTATCTCCAAGATATAGATTAGCAGTTAAACTTCAAACTCAGCTTGGATTAAGAATTGGTGATGTTTTAAATGAATTAACAAGTGGAAAATATATAATCGAACAATATAAAGAAAGATACTATATTAAAGGTTTTAGAACCACTAAAATAGGAATAGTTATTGAGTTCTTATTTTTTACAGAAGAACTTTCTAATATGATTAAATCTATTTACAACACCAAAGATTTAACTCAACTTGATTTAACAACACTTTTAAAAAGCAGAAGTGGAAAACCTATGAATAGTACAGATTATTTACTTAGACTAAAAAAAGCTGTTAAAGAATTAGGAATACAAGGAAATATGAAAACACATGCTTTTAGAAAGTATTTTTCAAGTCAAATTAGAAAAAATAAAGATTTAGACTTAGAACTCAGAGAACATTTGTTGGCACACCAAGCAGTCAATTTATCAGAAGCTTACAATAATAATCTTGGTGATATTGAATGGTTTTATAATGAATGGTGTAAAATAGAAAGTTTAATATGTGTAGACTGTGTATTACAAGATGTGACAGACGAAGAAGTAATCAAACTTAGAGAAAAGAACTTAAAATTAGAAGCACGAATGGATACTGTATTAAAAGATAATATAACAATCAAAGAACAACTAAAAGAGCAGGAACAATATAGAGTAAGTCTTTCTAACGAAATTAACAAACTAAGGGATTGGATTGGTGTAGATGATAAAGAAGTTAAAGCTTTTCTAAAAGAAAGACACCAAAAACTTAAAGAAGAAAAATCCAAATAAACTATTTTTTATTCTATTTTTTATTAATTTTAATCCCATTTAAGCTATTTTTTTACATTTTTTGAACTAATATATTACTTTATTTTCTATTAAAATATAAACAAGGTTTATAACACAGTAGAAACTTCAAGATATCTGAAAATAAAGACTTTAGTAAATCGACTATTTAACTATTTAAAGTTTTTTTTATTTCTATTAAGGTTATTAACCAAAAACCATAAACAATACATATAATTTTGTCGATAATCAATATAGTTATATAGCTAAATAACTTTTTAGTTATTAATGAACAAACAACAATAAAATGATGAAAAAATGAAAAAATTATACATAGATGATGATTTACATAGAAAGCTTAAAGTAATTTCATCAAAAAAAGGTATTACATTACAAGATTTAGCTGATGAAATGGTTAAAGAATACTTAAAAAAGGAAAAGGTGAAAAAGTAAAATGGGAAGAAATAGAAAATATAATGAAGAAACTAAAGTATTGACTGTGAGATTACCAATTAGTAGATATGATGAAATGAAAAAAGATATAGAAACACTTATCAATAGAATACTTAAACCACTTACACTTGAACAGAAATTAGAGAATTTAAGGAAGTCTAAATTAGATGAAGGATGGAAGAAGTTTGTAGAAATAAGTATAAGAAATCAAGAACACGAAAAAGAAAAACTAAAACAACTATTAGAAGCAGGAACCAAAAATCAATTAACATATAGATGGAGAAAATGGAAGAAAGCCAAAATTAGTGATACAATGAGTATACCACAGCAATTTAATTATCATATAATGAAAAATAAGATATTAAAGCATAAGAATTGGGACAAATTAAAAATAGATTCATACGAAGATTGTAAAAATGAACATGGTGCATTAAGAAGTAAGAAAGTAATGAGTAAGTTCAGCATTGATGAAGTAATTGAAAATGGGAAAAGAATAATAGAGTTTTTAACAAAACAACATAATCTACATAATAATCATGAAATCTTTGGAAATATTGTAGCATTAAAGAACTATTACGATATGAGATGTTTGGATAATCAATATTTGCTTTCAAAAGTAAATAGAAAAAATCTGGATCATTGCCCACATTGTTTATCTTATGGAGAGAAAAAGATGGTAGGAAAATTAGACTTTGATAGATTAGGAAGAGCTGTGGATAGAAATAAAAAATTCTATGAAAAAACAGAAAGATATTTAAATTCCTATCTAATTTTGGGTATTTTAATCAGAAACAAATTAAATCGATTAAAAGAAACAATGGAAAGGATTGAACATTGTAATGAAAAAATAGAAATGTTTAGAAATGCATTGGATAAAAGATTTCCAAAAAATAGGTGATTTCGTATTCTAAAAAAATTAGAAAATATGAAATTTTTTGTATACAAAATAAAAAATTAAAAAATAGAGATGAAAAAATAAAATGAGTGAAGGAGAAAGTATTGCTTTTGTTGGAAGAATTGTAACAGGAGCATACTATGATTACCAGAAAGTTAGGATGGCATCTATGAATAGAATAAGAGATATCATCAGTAAAAAGGATAGAAATGTTCCATTTGATGCTGTAGAAGATAAGGAAAAAGTTAAAAAATATGCAAGTAAATACACAGATGCAAAATTAATGCCAATATGGGGAAAACTGTATAAAGATAACAGAATAACAGAGAAAGAACACAATTACATAAAAAAATGCTGGGAAGTAATGCAAGAAAGTAAGAAAGCAGAAAATAGATATGGTAAAATGATGAAAGGTTTTATTGAACCAGAACCAGTACATATTGAATTTTTAAGCAAAATAAAAGGAATAGCACACATACTTTCTGCAAACTTAATAAAAGAGTTTGGAGATTGTAGAGTTAAAGTATATAAAAAAGAAAAAGCAAAAGATAAAGATAAAAAAGACACTTGGTTATTAATTGCAGAAGAAGGAGACGAAGACTTTCACAATATCTATTTGGAAGCCATGCAAGATTTAGAAACTACACCAAAAATAGATGAAAAAAGATACAAGATTAAAGGATACAAAAATGTATCTAAACTATGGGCACACACAGGAAATAATGTAATAAACGAAACAGGTAAAGCACCTAAAAGACAAAAAGGTAAAACAACATCATTCAGTCCTAAATTGAGAGCTATGACGTGGGACGTTTCAGAATCTTTGTTTATACATAATAAAGGATATTACAGAGCAACATTTGATGTAGAAAAAGCAAAACAATTGAATCAAACGTATGAAATAGGAGTACTAAAAGAAAAATATGGTAATCCATATAGAGAAGAAGATATAAATCTAAAAAAAGGACACGCACATAATAGAGCTAAGAGAAAGATAAGAAAGATATTCTTAGATCATTACTGGTGTGCATCAAGAGAATTAGCAGGATTACCAACAGCAAAGAGTTATGTAGAAGGAGTTTTAGGACATACTAATATAATAACGTGGAGAGATGCTGTGAATTTAGAGAATACGATAATAAAAGAAGAAAAATAGCCATTTTGTATCTGAAAACCATATCAAAAATGCAAGCCACAATAACTGTGAAAACCATAGAAAAAATGCAAGCCAAAGTAATAATGAAAACCAAAATACTTATGCAAGCCAGTTTATTATTGAAAACCATAATTAAAATGCAAGCCATATAAAAAATAGAAAATTAAAAAGAGAGATGAAAATAAAATGCGTGAAGAAACTGATATTGATGAACTTTTAGAAAAGTATAATGAACAAAAAAATGTAGACGAAAAAGTGGAAAAAATCATGATAAACCGATTATCCAAAAAACACGATGAAGAAGCAATAGATGATGATGAAGAAGAAGATGATATAGTTACTAAAATTATAAATCAATATACTAAAGAAACTGGTAAATCTCCTTATAATGACAAAGATAACGAGTTATCTAAAGAGTTTTATAAATGGTTAGATGAAAAGAATGCAAAAAAAGAAAGCTACGAAACTTTTATGTATAAGAATCAAACAGGAATTTCTGCATATAAGAAGGATAATAAAACATTAACCCAAGAATTCTATGCTTGGTATCTAATCAGAAAAGAAAGAAAAGAAAGAAAAGAGGTATAAAAATGAGTAATAAAGATGTATTTAGAACTTGGGACGACTGGGTACTCCTAAAATTGAAACAAATAGGTAGATCAACTATAAAACAGTGGGCATCTGCAATGGGTTATAATCATTCTAATAGTTTACAATCTATTATTAAAGATAATAAAAACAAGTTAAAAATAACACGAAGGAATTCACAAATAGGTAGAAAAGCATGTTTCTACGAAGTAAAAGAAGGAGTTATCTTATAGAATGAACTATTGAGTTGCGTGGGAATGGATAAAAAACACGCAACTATTAATCTTGATAAAAAATTATCACTTCTTATTTAAATAATTTTTATCTAAATATATATTCTTTTTGGAAGATGATATAATTTCCCAAACTTTGAAAAAATAATTATTTTAAAAACCATTAGTTTCTCTCACACTAAAACAATAAGATGTATAAAAGAAAGCTAACAGGAAATGAAAAAATTTAAAAGTTGGATGTAATCAAACAAATGTGCTTAATTAATATTGTCGTTTTAAATATTTAAAATTATTGATTTATTTTAAACATTTTTCATTAATTTGATGAAAAAATGAAAAATGTTCATTACTTATTTATTTCATTAATTTGATGAAAAATTGAACATTTTATATTAACTTGATGAGAAAATGAAAAATGTTCATAAATCTAATAAAGAAATGAAATATTTTCATAACACTTCTTTTAATTTAAAATAGTTTATAAGTTAAAGTAGTTTAACATTACGGAAAATAACCAGTTTTCATAAAGAACGAAATAGAACATACATTTATATATTTATTATCAATATGAATTATTGTAATCAAATAAATAAAGATGTGCTTGAGAAATGGAAATAAATAATTTAGAATTAAATGAAAATACAAATATTAGATATTACAGTTATGGAACAAAATTATTTAATCTAATTCAAAATTTAATAAATGTTGATCAAAAAAATTCAGACGCAGAAGAAATAGAAAAAGAAAAGTGGAATAAAGTTAATAATATTATTACAAACATCATTAAATCTGATATTACCTTTCATGTTGCTAAATTACCAACAGGAGCAGGTAAAACAGCTAATATTATACAGTGGTTGCTTTATATTATTCATTACACTTTAAACTTAAAAACAGGTGGTATTGATGCTATTGTAATGTTAGCACCAGACTACGATAATGCTATTAAAGAAATATTAAATCAAATAAAAAAATTTGACAAATATGATACAGATTTTGTAGTACTTGAAGGAAAATATAGAACTTGTACGCAAAAAAGCGATGCTCTTGATGAAGGA
>SDBS01002590.1_pt1 | contig 18012 bp, 17 predicted proteins | sample 2277091 | NCBI WGS metagenome assembly SDBS01 (sample SAMN10404972, study PRJNA504765) | marine sediment metagenome | isolation source: marine sediment core GS10_PC15, 163 cmbsf | place: Arctic Ocean: Southern Knipovich Ridge | collected 2010 | reverse complement strand
CTTGTAAAGCACAGGTTTATTGACAGGTATGGCAATAAAACCGTTTTTACCCCTAAAAAAGCCCGGACTTGCCGGACTTTTATGTTTTTCAAGCTATTATAAGCCTAAACCTTACTTATGATTGACTCTGCAATTTCAAGGCTGTTTTGATCATTGATATTAAAAAACAAGTTTGGATGATAAAATTCAAACCCGGAGTCTATCTTCACCCAATTTACATCAACTGTTTTCAGCAGGTTCATAAGCTTTAGATCCTGATTCAGGATTTGGGTTTTAAGCTCAGGAAGAATGTTTTTTGAATATCCGGCACACAGGGGTTCAATCATATTCTGACCATGTACTGGTACGGATGCAATGCTGTTATCTCTTTTTGTCAATAAATGAATAACAGTCTGAGGATTTATAAATGGCATATCACAGGATAAAATAAAATTACTTTCCGAAGCGGAATTGTAGAGGCCGGTGTAGATTCCTCCTATGGGACCCAAGTCGGTGTATATATCTTGAAGAACGGGATAGCCAAAGGATTCATATCCGGGCTTATTAGCACAGATTAAAATCTTATTACATAACTCTTTCAGCACATCAATGGAATATTGTATTAGTGGTTTCCCATGAAGCAACATTAATCCTTTATCTGAGTTCATTCTTGAACTTTTCCCACCCGATAAAATGATTCCTGTAGTTTTTTGCTTCATGCCCTATTGTAATTGTTTCGAAGATAAATACATATTTTCAATGGTTTGAATTTTTTCAATAAAAAAAAGGCTGCCCGGATTCAGGTCAGCCCTTTTAGTTGAGAAGAACTAAACGATTAAGTAAAAATGATTTGAGTATTCTGACCGCCGGCCAGTTCATAAAAAGCACCGATGGTGATAATGTCAATTACATGATCACTTAAATCTTCTTTTTTCAGTTTGAACATATCGGTAGCAAGTTTACAGGCATAAATTTCGCCTCCTCCTGCAGTGATCATGTCCAGAAATTCGTCAACCGGGGGAATATCAAGGGCTTCCATTTGACTTCTCATCATTGCGGAAACACCTGCTTCTACACCCGGCAGGGTGCCCAGCAAAGTTGGAAACGGTAGCCCTCCCGGCATTCTCATGGCAGGATTGCCAACCGTAGCGGTGTGAAGCCTGTTCATTTGCTTCTTTGTAATTGCATCCAGTCCGAAAAATGTGAAAAATAATTTTGCTTCTATGCCTTCCATTACGGCACCATTTGCCATAAGCAGGGTAGCATAAACATCTTCAAGAGATCCTTTTGCACAAATAATACAAACCTTTTTCAGTGGATGTTCTTCTTTTTTTGCATTCATGATATATAATTTAGTGGATGGGTTTAAACACAACTTGATGGTTTAGCAATACCTGCAATTCTTGATGACTTTTTCAGGGGGCCTCCCGGAAAAAGTTCATAAAGACCCTTGATATCAACAATACCTGATTTCCCAACTTTTCGGATGGTCAAGAGGCTTCCTTTTGCAGTTTCTTCCCTCAGAAACTCAAGAACTTCGTAATGTTTATCGCTAAGTTCAATCTCCTCTTCTTTGGCAATTTCAGCTGCCACTTCTTTTGTCCATTGAGTAAGATCGGTAAGATAGCCTTCTTCGTTAACGTCAACATTTACACCTGCATAATTTTTCGTAGCCATAGTAATTGATTTAAAATGTTAAAAATTGTTTGTTTTTTAGTTTTTATTTTCCCCGGGAGGGCTGAGATTTTTCATAAAGGTAATTACAAACCCTAGTCCTCTTTTAATTTCAGGAGTATTCAATTCTCTCATTACTTTCCACACTGAATATTCCGGAACATTTGTGGGGTCAAGGTTTTTATAAATATTCAAAGCATTGTTCATAGCTTTCATCATGTCGGGTTGAGTAAGGCCTTTTAGTGTATCCATTATAGTAACAATATTGTCGGCAAGCATCCTTATATCTTCTACCGAATAATGTGCTACAATGTTGTCAAGAATTTTAAAGGCCTCTCCGAAAAATTCAAAATATCCTTTTTGCTCATACTCATGGAATTTCCCAATTACATCATAGCCAACTTCTTTGGCAATAGGGCCCATATCTTTCATCAGATCCACCATGCTTTCAAACATATTCAGGATCATCGAAAAATTATTTGCATTTTTGAGAAGCTTGAAAAAGAAGATTTGCAAAGCTTCTCCGTCAAGCTCAACGCCTTGGTTATCCAGGGTCTCAACCGCAGTTTCAAATGCATCTTTTCCAATGATTGAAAAATCGCTGATCAGATCTTCAATCATTTCGCTTTTTAACCTTTGCTGGTTTACATTTTCCAGCAATAAATCCAGTTTTTGATTGATCTCACTCAATTGATCTTTTTCCATAATTCTTTAAATTGATATTAAAAAATCAAAAACTAAATTTTTTTCCCGGCCATAGACATATTTGGCCCAATTGGAAGTTCTTTTCCCTTCAGTAATATATGCCAGTAGATCCAGCGGAAAATTACTTTTCCATAATGGTTAAATTTGGTGTTTTGGAGAAGCCCAAAAGGGCCTACTCCCGGTAAGGGGAAAGTTCCGGGTAAAGGTTCTGTGTCGTAATTAAAATCTATGATAGAGCCTTTCCCGAATCCGGTTTCTATGTAACAATTTGCATGTCCGTCAAATTTTGCATTCAATGGCCTTCCATTTATAGCACTTAGGAGGTTTTCAAGCAATACCTCTGCTGCAAAGTGAACTACAGATCCTGCTTTTGAGGTTGGAATATCGGAAGCATCACCAAGGACAAAAATGTTTTCATATTTCTCAGACCTTAAAGTGTGTTTGTCAGTTGGAACAAAGTTCAGGTCATCCCCCATACCGCTTCTTTCGATTAGATCATTTCCCATATTAACCGGTACTATAGTAAGCAGGTCAAATGTAACTTCCTGTCCATCATAAGAAATGATCTTTTTTTCTTTGTTATCAACTTTTTCCAGGTAAAATTCCGGAATTACCCTGATGTTTTTTTCTTCGAGTAAACCACTCAGCATTTTTGTAGCCTGGGGTTTTGTAAAAGCCCCGGGAAGCGGGGTTACATAGGTAATGTCAATTTTATCCCTGATTCCCACTTTATGAAAGTAGGCATCGGCCAGGAAAACAAATTCAAGAGGAGCTACAGGACATTTAAATGGGATTTCGGCAATATTCATAACCAGGTGCCCGCCTTCCCATGTTTTTATAAATTCACGCAATGCAACCGCTCCTTCAATGGTATAAAAATCGAAAATGTTTTTGTACCATAATTCCTCTTTTAAGCCCGGAGTTTCATCAGGCCTGGTTTGCGTACCGGTTGCCAGAATCATAAAATCATAATTCAGAATTTTTCCGTTCCCGAGTTTTACCTGGTTTTTATCGCCTTCAATTAAATCTATCTCTGAAAAAATCACATTTACTCCCGGAGGGAAGAAATCACTTTTAGGCTTTATTACATCATTTTTATTATAAATCCCAAAGGGGATGAATAAGAATCCGGGTTGGTAATAATGGGTTTTATATTGGTCAACAAGGGTGATTTCCCATTCGCTCCGGTCAAGGATAGATCTGAGTTTGTTAGCCATGATTGTTCCACCGGTACCGCCACCAAGAATCAGTATTTTTCTCATATTTTATTAATATAAATTGGTTATTTCCTCTTGTATAACATAAAAAAACTCCTACTGTGAATTGGGCATTACAAAATTACCTCTAGATTTGTAGTTGAAAAATTTGTTCGTTATGATATATATCAAGATTGTTTAATAACATATGTAGATATCTTGATAACTTATTCTGATTTTCATGAGTAACAGCTGTGATATTTGTTTTTACCGGTCTTTTTTGTTTGATAATCTCAACAAGAAGGAATTTGCTTTACTTAGTCTTGCCAGGAAAGAAATTAATTTTAAGAAAGGAGAAGTAATAAGCAGGGAAGGAGAAAAGATTTCTGAATTCCTATACTTGAAAGAGGGGCTGTTGAAAGTTTATAAAACTATTGGTCCAAGGAAGGAACAAATCATAGGTATTGCAAAGCCCATGGATTTTGTGGGGCTGCTGAGTGTGTTCTCAAAAACAAAATACCTGTACTCCATATCTGCCCTGGAAGTCTCATCGGTATGTTCCATTCCACTTGACATGGTTAAAAAGATGGTCCTTTCGAATGGGGAGTTTGCCACCACCCTTCTTGAAAAGATGAGCCAGATGAATGATCATATCCTCAATACAAGGCTCAATATTAATCTGAAGAACCTGAGGGGAAGAACTGCTTTTATTCTTTTAATGTTTTCAAAAGAAATATATAAAAGCGAAAAGTTTGAACTTCCGGTTTCAAGAAAGGAAATAGGCGAGCTTATTGATATGCGAACTGAAAACGTGATAAGGATACTTTCGGAATTCAGGAATGACAGTATACTTAAAATTGAGGGGAAAGGGATAGAAATTATGGATATTAAACGGCTGGAGCAAATTTCAGAATTTGGCTAAAGCAAAACCCCACAGAGTGTGACTTTGAGGCATTGCAAAATTGGAAAAACACACTTCTAACCTGCCCCGGTTCTGAGGCAGGTGATAAAATCAACAGAAGGAAATTTTTCTCTGGTGTATCATTTTTTTCCCGGACGAAGATTGCTGCAATTGCATCTCATGCAAAAAGCCGACCATGTGATTCCAAGCGCTAATCCGGATCCAGGTACGATGTAAAAAACTATTTTTGGTAAGCCAAGACAACATGTTAAGAAACCAATCACAATCAATGCCAAAACCCCAGCCATACCGAGAAGCATGCAGTGAAAGGCCGCGTTCACCAGAAAATTTTTCCACCCTGAAATTTCATTACTTTGTGTATTCATCTTTCCATAGTTTTAGTGTACACTACAAAATTATGGAGATGTGAACTTAATTCCTTATAAAATGGTGTGAGATATATCAAATTGGGGTGTGATATATGGCACAAAATAAGAATGTGATATATGATTCAGGTTTGTAAAAAAAGTAGTGACTTATAAATATAAATAAAAGTAAAATGATTCAGGTAAATAAAGATGGCTCAAAATGCCACGAGTGCAAATTGAAATCAAAGGCTGTACAGATGCTTAGCGAGGAAGACCTGGAAATTCTTGAAAAAGGTTGTCTCGATGTTCATTTAAAGAGAGGTGAAAAGATCTTTACCGAGGGATTGCCTCACTCTCATGTGGTATATCTTAAACAAGGATTTGTAAAAATTCATAAGCTTGGACCAAATGGACGTGATCAGATTCTTAAAATTTCAAAACCAAACTCTTATTTAGGAATTCAAACCATACTGGGCGGAAAAATAAACCATTATTCCGCAACCACCCTGGGAGATATACGGGCCTGTTATATAAATGTTGGTGTTTTTAAAGAATTGATTCATAAAAGTGGTCCTTTTGCTTCAGAAATACTTAATTATGTATGTGCCGAGGAGTTAAATTATTATCGAAGATTTGTAGATCAGCAACAAAAGCAAATTAATGGCCGTCTGGCCGATGCCATTCTTTATTTTACGGATGAAATTTTTATTGAAAAAAGTTTTGAGCTACCCTTTTCGCATACCGATTTAGCTGCATTGATCGGAACCACCAGGGAAAGTGTAACCAGGGCCCTGAAAGATTTTAAGGAAGGAAAAATACTGGAAGTGAAGGGAAAAAGTTTCCGGATCCTGCATTAAGCTGCTGAAAAAGATCAGTGAACGAGGCTAAACTGTCTGTGTGTCGGCTGAACCTACCGGGATATCAATAGCTTAAGTGAATGTGATGGAAGAGCGGCAATACCCAGTCAATAATCCTGTCTCAAAAGCACAAAGCAATGTAATTTTGAAACAACAAACAATGGAGGATGTTAATTCTAATTTCATAGAACTATAAGAAACCCGGGTTGATTCCGGGTTTCTTGTTCTTGAAAGCTATATTTTTCCTTTATGTGGAATAGCGGAGTGTGTCATGGAAGCTGGATACTGAATTAAGGTTTCAACTCCTCCCAGGGAGACAGCCAGTAGGGCACATTTCATATTAGCCATTTTACTTTTCCTTATTTAAGTTTAGCATGTATTTAGTTTATTTTTTTTCCTTTAATTGTTTTGCCAGCCTGTTTGCAAACACAAAGTCATTTAATTCCTGGTTATCGGAATCCAGAATGTCATATTTTGACCCTTCCCAGTATTTTTTACCTTCGTAAATGAATATCACGTTTTCCCCAATTTCCATTACTGAATTCATATCATGTGTATTTACTATGGTTGTCATATTAAATTCTTCTGTAATTTCCTTAATAAGCTCATCAATTAAAATAGCTGTTTTAGGATCAAGTCCCGAATTGGGTTCATCACAAAACAGATAATCCGGATTTAAGGCAATGGCACGTGCCAGAGCAACTCTTTTCTGCATACCACCACTAATTTCCGCAGGATATAAATGACCAGCATTTTTAATATTTACCCGGTCCAGGCAAAAGTTGACTCGTTTGGTTTTTTCCTGTAATGACAATTGAGTAAACATATCAAGGGGATACATTATATTTTCCATTACCGTTGCTGAATCAAAAAGGGCTCCTCCCTGGAACATCATGCCTATTTTCTGGCGAATTTTCTTTTTTGCTTTAAAAGGTAATGTGTTAAATTCTATATCGTCATACATTATACTTCCCTGGTCTGGATCAAAAAGACCGATTAAGCATTTTAGGAGAACAGTTTTCCCCGATCCACTTTGCCCGATGATCAAATTTGTTTTCCCGGGATCGAATGTCACCGAAATATTATCCAGGACTTTCAGATTGCCAAAAGATTTTGAAATATTTATAGCTTTTATCATGAAAGGAGGAGTTGGGTAAGAATAACATTAAACAATAAAATGACAATGCTGCTATAAACAACGGCCTTTGTGCTTGCTCTTCCTACTTCATAGGATCCTCCCTTAACAAAATAACCATGATAAGATGATACAGAAGTAATAATAAAAGCAAAGAAAACAGTTTTAACCATGGCATAGGTAACATAGAAAGGTACAAATGCATATTGAATTCCAATTATAAAATATTCAGAGGAAACAACACCTGTAGCCACTACAGCAATCCAGCCTCCAAAAACACCCACGATGATACTGATTAGGGTTAAAATGGGATTAAAAAATACTGCAGCAATAATTTTTGGAAGGATCAGGTAACTGGCCGAATTTACACCCATTATTTCAAGCGCATCAACCTGCTCTGTAATTCTCATGGTTCCTAATTCAGAAGCAATATTAGATCCAACCTTCCCGGCCAGGATCAGGGCAATCATGGTGGAAGAAAATTCCAGGATCATTGAATCACGACAGCCCAAGCCAATTAAGTAAAGGGGAAGTAAAGGGTTTTCCATATTATAGGCTGTTTGCAGAGTAATAACCGCACCCATAAAAGCTGAAATAATTATAACAATTCCAATAGAATTGATCCCTAAAGACTGAATTTCCTTTACAATCTGTTTATAATAAACACTTTGCTTCTCTGGTTTAGCAAATACCCTGGAAAGGAGTAAAAAGTATTTGCCTATATTAAAGATAATTTTCATTTTATTGACTTGTTTGTAAAATTACAAATTATTTACAAATACATGGACTGTGAAAATGGACTTTTGAAATTGTGAAAAGTTCTGACATTTTATAAGGGAACAATGCATAATCTTGTATCCGGGGTGGTAATTTATATACTTTCAAATTAATAATTACCACACAAAGGAGATCAATTTATTCTTTTCGACATACAGAATAGAATATCAAAAATAATTTGCTTTTTTTTATATCTTTGACTTACGACAAGCAAAATCAGATTTATTTTTATGGAAAAGAATAACTTTTGCGTTATCATGGCGGGTGGTATAGGAAGCAGATTTTGGCCTTTGAGTCGCAGCTCTATGCCCAAGCAATTTCTGGATATTCTGGGTACCGGATACACTTTGTTGCAACAAACGGTTGATAGGTTTCTTAAGATTTGTCCAAAGGGAAACATATTTATTGTATCCAATCTTGAATATGGAGATATTATTAAAGAGCAGTTACCGGATTTTTCTGATTTTCAGATTATGCTTGAACCGATGAGGAAAAATACTGCTCCCTGCATTGCCTATGCTAATTACAGAATTAAACAGGTAAATACCAGTGCCAATATTATAGTTGCTCCTTCTGATCATCTAATCCTGAATGAAAAAGAATTTATCCGTGTGATAAAACAGGGTTTAAATTTTATAAAAAGTTCGAATGCATTACTAACCCTTGGAATCAAACCCAACCGTGCGGAGACTGGCTATGGCTATATTCAGGGAGTTAAAGAGATAGTTAGGAAAGATATGCCTGATTTAATGAAGGTAAAAACATTCACAGAAAAACCTGATTTGGAAATGGCTAAAGTGTTTTTAAAAAGTGGTGATTTTTACTGGAATTCAGGAATATTTTTGTGGTCACTTAAAACAATTGAACAATCTTTTAATCAGCACCTCTCAGAAGTTGCTGGTTTATTTAATGATCTACAAACCGGTCTGGCACCAAATCTGGAAGCAGAAATTATAATTTCTGCTTACTCCGAGACGAGAAATATTTCTATTGATTACGGGATTATGGAGAAGGCCAATAATGTTTTTGTTCTTTCTGCTGATTTCGGCTGGTCTGATCTTGGAACCTGGAGTTCATTGTATGATCATCTGGATCGTGATAAGGATGGAAATGCCATCAGGGGTAAAATGGTAATGAGCTATGATTCTGAAGGATGTATTATCAATGCATCCGACGAAAAGCTGATAGTAATACAGGGTTTGAAAGATTATATTGTAGTGGATTCCGGAAAAGTTTTATTGATTTGCAAAAGGAGTGAAGAACAATCGATTAAGCATATTGTAAATGATATAAGAGTTCAGACAGGAGAAGAGTTCATATAAAAAAACTCCCGGGAATCCAGGAGTTTTTTTCAACAATATAGTGTTTTTTATATCTAATATTCCCAAAGATCTTGTTCCATATTAAAAATGGCTTCTTTGATTTTTTCAGATTCCAGCAGGGCACCCCTTCCGGTTTCATAATCTGTCACATCACGATTATCATACACATTTGATTCTGCTAGTATAAAACTTGAGAAACGACGCTGCAGAAAGGTGTCGTCATAGGATATACGGTGCGCATCATTTTTCCTGTTAAAAGCTTCATGATTGGCAAAAGTGGTTCTGAAGTCAGGATAGTAGATCCAGAAAAGTTTTCTTTTTTCAGTGGTCTCTGTATCGTCGTTATAGGAAATACGGATAGGGCAGAGGCCTATTATTTTCACATTCAGAGAGGACAATTTGTTATCAAAATACCATACTTCCTGAATAATATACTGTTTAACCTCAGCAGAACGGGCTTCACTTTTGGTAATTTCGAGAGTAAAAATTCCCGGATTATTGGGATCTTCTACCTCAATAGTATCAATGGTAGCACCAAACTTTTTGTCTATTTCTGACTGGGTTATCTGTACAGTCATATCATCTCCCTCATCTGCATCATATGCATTTACAGTACCAGATTTGATTTCACCTAAGATCACATCAATTAAACTGTACCAGTCACCTATGGGCTCTGTTGGATAATACAGACCATGATTCATCTTTACTCTCAGGTCAATCAACCTCCATATTTTCTTGGCCCACATTACATCTGCTTCTCGAATGGGAGGATAGGGTGCTGGCGTTCTTTGGCCGATTTGTTTTTCATAAATCCACTTTTCTTGTGCCTCAGCTTTTTGAGAGAAGATGGCAAGAAGAATAAAAAGGACTGAAAATACGCCTATTATCTTTTTCATGTGTTTGATTCTTTAGTTTTCAATTACTTGATTTTAAAAGCAATAGGAGGAAGTCTCCGGGTTTTCCCATCCGGGCCTACCGCCTTAATCTCACTGATATAAACGGTCTGATTTCGTTTTAATCGGTTCAATAGTGCTTTTTGTTGAGAAGTAAACAAATTATTGGCTGAGTCCTCATCAATAGTAAAGCCTTTGTCTGTGATGGATACTCTAAAGCCGGTAACCCGGAAAGAAAGGTCGAAATCAAAATTCTCTAACTCTGCAATAACTCCTCTTTGAGCTCCCAGAGTTGCTTTTGGAATATCACCACCTTTACTCCCGGCCACTTTAGCAACTGGATCTGGTAATGACTTTACACGGAAGATTACCGAGCCCATTGCTTTACTTTGTCCACCAACATTGGCAGTAACCGTTACTCTTGCTTCCACGCCTGGCCTTCTTGGACGAACAATCCAGTTACCCCTGAATTTTTTCGTTCTCCCGCGGGTGATTCCCCCATTAGTCATACTTGCCCTAATCTGGGAATCTCCAATTCCAGGTACAGATATATTTACCGGATTCTCAACTCCAACATAGAATACATTCATAGCCGTTGGAGAAACAACCACGTTTGGAGCAGCAACCATATAACTTCCTTCGAAGGGATAACTTATTGTAGATCCATCCGGAGCATTGATTTTTATCAATCCTCCCCATTTTTTTTCTCCCAATGATGATGTTTTTTTCTTATATATTCCCATCCCTCTATCATCAATAGTAAGAGTTTCATAATCTCCGATCATTCGGTATTGCTTCGTTCCGTTTGCGCTTACAACAGTTTCATATCTACCAACCTGGATATTTGGCTTTTGTGTTGAATCCATTGCAGCAATAAACACTTTTGCTTCATAATCACTTCCTCTTGTAATGTGATTTGAACCAATAACCGTGGGAACCAGTTTATTTACCCGGATATCCATTGCACCAATCTGGCTGAAAAAGAAACCAAGAGCATCTGCTTCTGCATTTCTGACATCGTTTTGCATTTTGGATAAAATAGTAATCACAGCAATCAGGGGTAAAGTATGGAAGTTATAATATTCCCACAATACCATTTGATCGTGTTCCATTACATTATCGGTATACAGACTGCTCTGAATGCTTGTAGCAACATTTGGATGTCCTTCTCCAATTTGTTCAAGCAGGAATTCCCGGTAATCAATAATTGCAGCTTTCAGATCGAATGCTTTTCCATTATTGTTAGAACCAATAAGTATTTCTGAAGGAACGTTGTTATCATCAATATTTTTAATTTTCTCCGTTTCAAGACGCCCATCTACAATTGCATCCGCATCCTTTACCATTACAATCTCAACTTTTAAGGCTTGAATGTACTCATAAAGTTCATCAGAACGATCTCTCACTGAACGGGCAACTTTTACCCAGGTCCCGGCTTTAGCTGGATTGGCCAGAGCCTTTGCTTCAAAATCTGCATAAACAATATTGTTCTTATTCATGAAATTAGCCGTGGTTTTCACCAGTCCCTCGTCTACCCTCTTGAATGCTTCGACGGCTTCTTTAGATACATTCAGTGCCAGCAATGCTGTTAGCACCAAATACATCATTCCTATCATTTTTTGTCTCGGAGTTTCTTTTCCGTGAGCCATAGCTTTAGTTATTTATATAGATAGACTGAATTATTTGCTCATTACATTCATTGCTGCAAGCATATTTCCATAAATTATATTCAGGGCAGCAAGGTTTTCACTGAGCTTTGTTACTTCTTCTTTATATCTTTTTGTATTTTCAGCCGAACTAGTCAAATCTTCCATCATATTCTGTAATCCCTCATACAATGCCTCAGTGCTCTTAAGGTGTTCATTGGTTCCTTGAAGTTGAAGTTCGTAAACAGCATTTAATGCGGCCAGGTTTTTGTTTACGGTTTCAAGATGATTACCATATGATTTGCTGCCATCTTCAATAGCAGTGAATGATTGAGATAATTGCTGATAGCTTGAACCAGAATCAGTGATCAGGTTGGCAGTTTTGTCATAAGAATCAGATAAACGCTCCACCGAACTTTTCAAATCCTGGGTCGAAGCAACATAAGACTCAGTATGACTGTTTATAGTATCTGCGGCTTTTTGCACATTTTCCACATAATTATTGCTGGCTATTGCCGCATCCGAAATATCAGTAAGATTTTCGGTAGTCTGGTTCAGGTTTTTTAAACCATCTCCAAGCTTTCTGAACAGATCAGGTGTAATTTGAGCATTTTCAAGAAGGCTGTCAAACTTTTCAAGAGCTGAAGAACTACCATGAACAGGTCTGTGGTACTGTTCCAGTTCTTCATCATCTGTTAAGCCTGCAAGCTCAGGATAAACCAGCGTCCAGTCTACTTCTTCATGCAAAGGTTCAAATGCAGAGAAAAAGAAAATGACAGCTTCGGTCATAAGTCCGGCAGTCAACATTAAACCGGCAAAAGGCCAGTGTTGGATTTTAAACAATGCACCAATAATTACAACGGAAGCTCCAAGTCCGTAAAGTTTTGCCATAAATGCTTTCCATCCGCTACTTTGTACAATTTCGGTAATATTCATAGTAGGTGTAGGTTTGATTATTTATTATTAACACTAAATCTGTTTATTTATTTTTATTCTACTGCAAGCCCATAAAAGATCTAACATTTCTAAATCCTATATAAGATTTTGTTGAATCCTGATATTCATAGCTGCGTGTACTTGTTTGAAGGTAATATGCAATATCTTTCCATGATCCGCCACGAATCACTTTTCTTTTCATAATTGGCGGGTCATCTTTACGTGCATTATATTGATAAATTGGATTCATGTCATGGGTAAATACGTAGGAAGATTCATCGTAAGAGCTAGATGTCCATTCAGCTACGTTTCCTGCCATATCATACAAACCAAATTCGTTCATTTCATAGGAGGCCACACTGTTTGAATAAAAAGCTCCATCATCTACATATCTGCCTCTGAGAGGCTTGAAATTGGCAAGGAAGCAACCCTCATCATTCCTGGTGTATAAACCACCCCATGGATACATGGAGAAATCAAGACCCCCACGTGCTGCATATTCCCACTCAGCTTCAAGAGGGAGTCGGTATTCCTGAACAAAAGCATTTCCTTGTTGAGTAAGAAATGAGTTTAAAAATTGTGTACGCCAAATACTGAAAGCGGAGGCCTGCTGCCAGGTAACACCTACAACAGGGTAATCATCAAATGATGGATGCCAGAAATACATATTTGCCTGGGGCTCATTGTATGCGAAAGTAAAATCACGAATCCAGACAAGTGTATCAGGATAGCAATTTATCTCGTTGTGAAATACAAATGAACTCCTGTCCTGGATCTGGATTCTTTGTCCATCCTGATCATATACCTCTCCTTCGTAAGATTCTGTTTCATAGTTATAACGGCTCGACTCCAAAGCTGCCTGTTTCAGGTCTATCCAGAAATAAGAATAGATCAGTTTCCTGGAATCAATTTCTTTTTTCCCGAAAAATCTTTCCTGCAGGGGATAATACATATCTTCGAGGATATCTGTTATTTCAGGATTTTCCCTGGTATCGATTTTTGTTTCCCAATCAATCCTTGGTGGATCATAGGGGTCTCCATTTTCATCCACTTTAAAAAATCCTTCAATTTGAGCGTCTCCAAGCTTATAACGCATAATAGAATCCCTGACGTAATAAACAAATTGACGATACTCATTGTTGGTAATTTCAGTTTCATCCATCCAGAAGGCATCTACAGTAACCGTTCTGCTCATTGTATTCATAATCCAGGCTACATCCTGATCACTTGGGCCCATATTAAAACTTCCCTGTGGTATAAATCTCATTCCATAGGGATCGGGTTCAAACCATTTCTTCCGGCCCTGAACGCCTACAAGTTCACCGTTATATGACCCACGGCCACAGCTACTTGCTATAATTAAGGTGATAATTCCTATTATTGATAACTTTTTCATGGTATGACAAGGTTTAATATTGCAAGTAAGACAAATTTTTTAAAAAATCATAAGAATCTAATACTTTTATATCTTCTCGGACTTCTTTCCAATCCTAAACTAAAGCAGTAATTTACCATAAATTCATGGCTGCCGGTAGTGCCCTGAATAATGTCGGAAGTGGGGAATTCATATGCATATCCCAACTGGATCCCATTATATAATTGTATCCCAAGCATACCAACAATTGCAGAACCTACCTTGTAAGAAACGCCGCCCCAGAATTTTTTATTGTATAAGGTATTGGCATTTAAGGTAATTTCAGAAGTGGCTCCATCTGAAAGAATCTGAATGGATGGCAATAATTCAAACAAAGGATTTGGTAATTGGAAATTATATCCAGCAGTAAAATAATAATGTCTTTTCAAAAAGGGACTTCCTTTTGAGTATTTAAATTTGGGTTCATTCAGATGGGTACTTGAAATTCCGACATATAATTCATCTGTTTTGTAAAATAATCCAAAGCCCATATCAAACACAAAAACACTCTCATTATTGGCCGGGATCAGGGGATCTCCATTAACATCGGTATGCTGATCACTGTCCGGAATAAACCATTCAGGTTCAAGAGATTGATTATACATCCCAAGATTCACGCCAATGCCTAGTTTCCCGGGTCCAAGGTCTAACCGGTAAGCATAAGATCCTGAAATATTCAGGTTTTTGCTGAAGCCAGCCTGGTCGTTCATAATAAACAAGCCAACTCCGCTACTGACCCCAAAGGGTTTGATAGCAGCATTTATATGAAAGACGGTACTGGAGGGGGCTCCACTAAAGCCAACCCACTGCTGACGATTTAACAGTGTTGCACAAACCATATCATTGCTTCCTGCATATCCGGGATTTATAGCCATTTGATTGAACATATATTGACTGAACTGGGGGTCTTGCTGGGCACCCAGATCCGATACAATTAAAATTACCAGAACAGCAAATATTAGCTTTTTCATAAACTTACCACCTTACTATAATCTAAGTCCAATATATGTACTTACGTAAAATAAGTAAAAATATTATTCCAAAACAAATTTTCGTGACCCCAAGACTTAATAATAGTCGGCAATTCCCTTATACTTAAAAACTAAGCCTAAGGTTACCCGATTTTGAAAAAAAATTAATTAATTCTTCGGAAAGCTTTCCACCAGCGATCAGGAACTTCCTGTTTCCCGGCATTCAAATAATCCTGATAGGAGCAGGAAATCAATAAAGAAGGTTTATTTTTTTTTCTGAGAAATGGTATTTCTATCCACCATCTGTCGGTGTGTTCACTTTTATAAAATACCAAATTTTGCTCAATTGAATCAAGGCTTACTATATATTTGGTAAAATTTATTGAATCTTCAGGCTTTTCAATCTTTTTTTGTGAAAACCCTTCTATAAAATACCAGATTGCCTGGGCTCCAAGTTGAACAGATTGATTATTCTGGTCGAATTGCGGATTTATCTCAGATAATATGAATACGGAAAGACGATCACTGATACCTGCATATTTTGCAATCTGGCAAATTTCTTCTCCATAAAAACCATTTGGAGATGGATGATAATGTCCCGGAGCATCAGATTGTCTTACTGCACCCATATCCAGGCTTACAAGATCAGCATCTCGAAAAACAGGTTCCAGATTTTTCAATTCTAACCTGGCCTCTCCTAATCGAATCGTATCAAAAAATAAATTTTTCATGAGTTCCAGATCATCCGGATCGGTAAAATAAACCTGATGTCCAATATTTGTATAGCTGGATATAAATTTGGTTTTGTGATTTATAATATGCTGAAGGTAGTTATCAGAATTAATTTTCTTTCTGCTTGCCCTAAGATCTATTTTGAAATCAATGCTTACCAGATTAATGGGTTTTTGTAATTTTTCATAGGCAAGTAAAGCACCATAAGTAATATCCTGAGAGCCTCCAATGACAATGGGAGTAATATTTTTTGAAAACAATTCGAGTAATACATCTCTTAATCCATAATAACTATCTTCCGCTGCGGGCCCTTTTTTCAAGTTTCCCAAATCAATGATCCGTGTCTTTTTTCCAGGTTTATATAATTTATAAAGGAATTGTCGTATTTTATCCGGAGCAAGAGCACTTCCGGTATTTCCGGAATTTCGATCTTCCGGTATCCCAATCAAGGCCAGGTCAAAATCCTGAATCTCCTTGATTTTACCATTGCTGGTGTGTACAAAAATATTTCGGCCAAATTCTTTTTGAGGAATAAGGATATTTAAAGAAAATTTTTCCAGACTTACAGGATCAAAATAATCATTCAGGTTCATTTCAACTTGAGTATATTGTTACTTTTTCTTAGTGGGCTTTTTTTTCTTGCTGTTTGCAATAATATCGAAACACTCTTCAAGATTCAATTCTCCGGGATTTTTACTTTTAGGTATTTTATAATTCTTTTTTTCATAAGAGATATATGGCCCCCAGCGTCCGTTAAGTATTTTTAGCTTCTCATTATCAGAAAAGGTTTTGATTACTTTCTTGCTGTCTTCTGCTCTTTTTGTGAGAATAATTTCAACAGCTCTTTCCGTATAAATAGACATGGGATCATCTTGTTTGTCCAGGGAATAAAATTTCCCGTCATGACGTATATAAGGTCCATACCTGCTTATGGCAACGGTCATGTTTTTATCTTCAAAATTTCCAATATCCCGGGGAAGCTTAAATAAATCAAGAGCTTCTTCAAGACTTATTGTTTCAATTCTTTGATTTTTGCGAAGACCGGCAAATCTGGGCTTAAAGTCGTCCCTGGTTTTTCCTAATTGTGCCAGGGGACCGTATCGACCAACCTTAACCAGAACCTCTTCACCTGAGTCAGGGTCAATACCAAGTACTCTTTCACCGGTAGTTTTCTCTGAAATCTTTAATGTTTTCTCAACTCTTGGGTGAAAATCAGAATAGAATTTGTCAATCATTTTTACCCAGTCCATATTCCCTTCTGCTATCTCATCAAATTCTTTTTCAACCCTGGCGGTAAAATTGTAATCCAGGATGCTTTTAAAATTTTCTACCAGAAAATCATTAACCACCATCCCAATGTCTGTAGGAATCAGTTTTGACTTTTCTTTTCCATACTTTTCTGTTTTTACTCTTTCCTTGATTTTGCCCTCAGACATTTCCAAAACTGCTATACTTCTTTCATTGCCTTCCTTATGTTCTTTTACTACATAGCCCCTGTTTTGGATGGTTGAAATTGTAGGTGCATATGTGGATGGTCTGCCAATACCCAATTCCTCCATTTTTTTCACAAGACTTGCTTCTGAATACCTGAAAGGAGGCTGGGAGAATTTTTCGGTGGCTGTTATCGTTTTATATTCCAATCTTTCACCTTCCCTCAAGGGAGGCAAAATTGTTTTTGACCCGTTTTCACTGTCTTCATCACTTGTAACAGAATAAATTTTCAGAAATCCGTCAAATTTAATTACTTCCCCTGTTGCGGTAAACACATCAGGCATATTGGAAATAGAGATGGTGGCGGTTGTTTTTTCAATTTCGGCCACACTCATTTGCGAAGCCACAGTCCGTTTCCAGATAAGCTTATACAATTTCTCTTCAGATGCCGAGCCATCTACAGCTTTGTTCTCAATATAGGTAGGCCGGATAGCCTCATGTGCTTCCTGTGCTCCTTTTGTTTTTGTTTTATATTTTCTGAATTGATGATATTTATCTCCATAATCATCAACAATAACTTTTTTTGCGGTGTTTAAGGCCAGGGAAGAAAGATTGACGGAATCTGTTCTCATATATGTAATTTTCCCTGCCTCATAGAGTTTTTGTGCTACCGACATGGTTTGTGCCACTGAAAATCCAAACTTTCTCCCTGCTTCTTGTTGTAGTGTAGATGTCGTAAAAGGTGGAGCAGGGGATCTTTTCAGGGATTTTATTTCCAGCTTGACAATTTCATATGAAGACCGGGAGCATTGTTCTAAAAAGTCGTGAGCTTCGTCTGAATTTTTAAGTCTTCGGGAAAGTTCTGCCTGAATTTCCACAAGCTTACCCACAGGGTCTGCGAAACTAAAAATGGCTGTTACTTTAAAAGAGGATTTGGTTTTAAAATTCAGAATTTCGCGTTCTTTTTCCACCAGTAAACGTACGGCCACAGACTGAACCCGTCCAGCTGAAAGCTTGGGTTTAATTTTTTTCCAAAGCAAGGGAGAAAGCTCAAATCCCACAAGACGATCTAAAA
>SDBS01002588.1_pt1 | contig 18022 bp, 16 predicted proteins | sample 2277091 | NCBI WGS metagenome assembly SDBS01 (sample SAMN10404972, study PRJNA504765) | marine sediment metagenome | isolation source: marine sediment core GS10_PC15, 163 cmbsf | place: Arctic Ocean: Southern Knipovich Ridge | collected 2010 | reverse complement strand
AACCTGGCTTTTAAACTACTCGCAAAAGAAATTTTAAAATCATTGGATTAATAGATTAAGATTGAAATCGTAATCTAAATTCTGCTTATCAATATGTTTTTTATATTTTCCTTACTTAAATGAACCGGATTATTTTTTAAACTAGTGTTATCTACAATTTTGTCAACGTCATTGTCTCTAATACCATATTTTCTTAATGGGTCAATTTGTAATTCACTAACCCAGGTATCAAGAGTATTTTTTAATGCTGTGCAGAATTTATCAATATTGTGTGTATTTTTAGCTTTTTCTCCAGTTAAAATAGCTCCAATTTTTGCATATTTTCTAAGTCTTACCTTACCAGATGATCTTTGATTTTGCAAAACATTTATATTAATTCTCGTTGCTTCAGCCAATAAAGTTCCGCAAATTACTCCATGAGGAATTTCGAAAAAGCCTCCGATGGAAGAGGCTAAGCCATGAATAATTCCTAAACCTGCATTTGCAAGAGTAATTCCTGAGATAAGGGAACCATAAGCCATGAATGAACGAGCCTCTAAATTGGAAGCATCATATGAACTAATAGATAAAATATATTTACTCATAAATTCCATCCCATTTAATGCAAGGACATCTGTAGCTGGACTCCCTTCTGGTGAAACATAAGATTCCAGTAATTGGGTAAAAGCATCCATTCCACAAGCAGCTGTGATTGATGGAGGACATGAAACTGTAAGAGTAGGATCGACTATTGCGACATTTGGTACTAAATTATCATGACGGAGTGATTTTTTAAATCCATTCGAACCTATTTCACTTATAACGGCATTTTTTGTGGCTTCACTACCTGTTCCGGATGTAGTTGGAATAGCGATAAAAGGGATTTTATTTCCATCATGTATTTTGCTTCCTACTCCTTCGAGATAATTCTTAATTGAATAATTTTTTGTTAGCATTGCAGAAATAGCTTTACCTGTATCAATTACACTCCCTCCACCTATACTAACAACTAAGTCAAGTTGTTTATTTTTAAATTTTGATACATAATCATCAATGAGAGAGGGAGATGGTTCACTTGAAACTTGAATTAAGGAGAAATCAATAGCTCTCTTTTCTAAATTAGAAATGACACTATCCCATTTACCAGATTGTTTTAGTGACTTTCCACCCGTGACTATTAGAATTTTTTTTCCGAAATTAGGGATAAGTGTATATATTTCACTTAGTTTTCCAGCACCAAAAATAATATGTGGAATTCTAGCAAATGTAAACGAAGGAATCATAAAAGTTTGACCTCATTTTTAATATTTTCGTGAAATTAATAATATATATTTCAATTTATTAAGTAAGATTTATAATTTAATTTAGATAATTAGTTGTATAATATTATATAAACTGTTGGTGATTCCTTATCAAAAAAGTATTTGAGATGGATTTTGAATATCGAGGTGGGACTTCCGGGGTGAAATATTTGATGAGAGGCCCATCTATTGATTGGGGAGTTATTTTACTTAAGCCTGGAGAACTAATGGCTGAAAAAGCACACGGACATAACATACTTGATGAAACTTTCTACTTTACTGAGGGTAATGGTGTAATGATAATAGATGATAAAGAACATGATGCAATAGAAGGTAGTGTGTTTTTATGTGAGCAAAAAGAGAAACATAATATAAGGAATGATTCAAATAAACCAATAAAAGTAGTATTTATTAAATCAAAATATTTACCTGATGATAAAATATAATTTTAATAATAATTGAGAATACATAATCATGGCAAAGAAGAAAAAAGGGGGAAGAAGAGGAAAGAGACGTGGACCACCTAGTGCTCCACCGGTAGTAACTCGTGTAAAATTTCCGAATAGACGGTTAGGTGAAATGTTCGGACGAGTAGTAGGAATTTTCGGAAATGACAGGATGGAAATCTTTTGCGAAGATGGAAAACATAGAATAGGAAGAATTCGTGGAAAAATCAAAAAAAGAGTTTGGATTAGGCTGACAGATTTAGTTGTAGTAAATCCATGGGATTGGGAAACACCAGTCAGTGATAAGATGGGTAAATGTGAAATATCTTGGAGATATTTGCGACATGAAGTTTCGTGGCTAGATCGAAACAGACGAATTCCAGAGATATTAGATATTAATAAAATACCACTCTAATCAAAATAAGAAATTATTGTTCCCCTAACTAGTTAAGTATTATTTAAATTGACGATATAGATAGGGAATTTCTTTAAAAAACAAAATTTTATAATTTAATAATCTTATATGAGACTATACTAATTTTTAAACAAATTTTTAATATCCCAAATTCAAATAAGATTCGTGAGTAGTAATGGCTGATATAAAAGAAAATGTGAAGGATCAAGACAGTAAAGAGACTAGAATAAAGGATTATACTATAAAAGAAGATTTAGAAGATAAAGAAGATTTAACTACTCTTTTTGCTGTAAGAACAACAATTAATCAAGAAAGTAATATATTAAGACAAATTTTTTATAGGTTTAAGATCCTTGATATTATCCCTGATATAAGGGCTATATTGATAAGTCCATTGCTCCCAGGATATTGTTTCTTCGAAGCACCCCAGAAAAGGGATGTACAAATAGCAGTTCAGGGAATTCCTCATATTAAGGGAAGAATCGTTCAGAATATAAAACTATCAGAATTGAAACATGTGTTACTACCCAGAAGCGTCACAGAATACTTAGAAGAAGGTGATACAATTGAAATCATTAGCGGAGTATTTGATGGTTCACGCGCTTTAGTAATGCGTATGCCACATGATACGTCAAGTAGTGAAGAAGTTGTTGTGAGATTATTGCAAGAAGAAACTCCAATAACCATAAAAATTCATGGAGATTACCTAAAGCTTGTTGAAAAGAAAAGGATTGAAGATGAAGAAATGCCCGAAATAAGAGTATCGGGTGAAACAATAACAGATATGGCTAAGTCTATTACTTTTGAAGATGGTCTTGAGGAAATCGAAGATGAGGTTGCAGAAACTCTTCCAGGTGATGAGCTTACTGAATATACTGATGATGAAGAAGAGGATGAGGAAGATGAATGGGCAAAATTTGACGGCTTCTAATCTTTTTTTTAACCTTTATTTTAGGAAGAAAGAGAATTAGGATTTCATCTCATTGGAGTAAAGTCATTAAAAAAGAGTTTGTAACTATTATAATTCGATGTGTCTGCGTCAAGGACATAATTAATCAAAGAATTTTTAAAGATAAACTTCTATTAACAAACTAAAGTAAATGGATAAATCAATAGAAGAAGTTTTTTTGAGCTGAATGATTAAAAATATTTTCATAATGAAGGCAAACACTGGTGAATTAATTTTCTATAAGACTTATGAGGATATTTTCAACATCAATTTAACGAGTGGATTTCTAAGCGCTATTTTTTCTTTCGTAAAACAAACCCTAAAAACTGAAGATTTGTCAGAAATTGAAGTAGGTCCATTTAGGTTCATCTTTGAAATTGAAAAAATTAAAAGTGATGAACTTCTTTTCGCATTGTTTAGTGATCGTACAGATAATCTTGTTGAGATAAGGAATCAATTACGGGAGATTAGAACTCAATTTATTAATAAATTTGATCTTGATCTATTAACTGATAAGTATGATGGAGAGATTTCTAAATTTTACGATTTTAATGACAACATCGATGAAATAATGAATAATCATGGTCAATTAGTTTCAGAAGAAATTAAGAAGGATTTGTTAAATGTTTTTAATGAATTACATACATTTTCTTCTTTTGTTGTGTCTTCAGCCCTTTTAACTCAAACAGGCAGAGTAATTGTTTCCTCGTTAGATCCTAATATACTTTCTGAGATTATTCGTTTATTAGAAGGACGATTCATTTCTGGAAATTATAGAGTAAATGAACTCATTTCCTTAGAGAAATTTGGAGTTCTTTCTTTAATTGGGATAGATCAACACTTTATATCAGTAATTCAATTCAAGAGTAATTGTCCTTTTGAAACAGGATTAGTTATTTCGAAAAGATTCTCAAAACGAATAAAAAAACTTATTAGTTGAATTTATTCATAAAAAATGTACAAAAAAAGCGGTCTCACCTATCCATTTCATTAATTAAATTTATATAACCGAAAAAGGTTTCACCAAAAATTAAAAAGATAATTAACACTTTCAATATCAATATTTAGTATTAAGATAATTAAATAGAGGGAAAAAAAAAATGCAAAAATATATGGACCAAGCTATCTCTGATGAAATACTAGCTAAATTGAGCCTTAAAAATCGCTATTCCTTTATCAATAACAATTTGATGGCGATACTTACACCTGATCAATTTGGGTTCTTTAAAAAAGTACAAAAATTCTGCATGAGGTTTGAAAAGAAAAATGAAATTACTCATGGACCTGATGAAGATATATATAAGTGGATACCTGCCTTCGGAGCAGAAGGTTACATCACGAGGGCACATAATTTTGAAATGATCGATATTGATTATCAGAATTATGGAGCTGTAGCAGATTTTCTTCGAACATTAGCCATTGATTCTTTTGATACCCAATTTTGTATGGCAGGTGGAGCTACAGTACTGGCAATTAATCCCATCTATGAACATCATGAAAATATTCCTATAAGATTGGAAGCTTTAAAGGATTTAGTGACAGGACAAACACCGGGGTGTATATGTATTACTGAGCCAGAAAGAGGCTCAGATGCTGTACATCAGCTTTCAACCTGTGAAGAACAGGAAGATGGTAGTTTTCTATTATCAGGAGAGAAGATTTATACAACTAATGCCCCTAAAGCGGGATGGGCGGTTCTGTATGCTACGGCAGAACAGAATAATGGAAATTTAATGGCTCAGTTTCTGATCGATACGAGTTTTGAAGGATGGCGAGTTGATCGTGTTTTTATACCTTACATACCTAAAATTCATCTTGGTCACGAATATCTGGAAAACGTTCGAGTGCCAAAGGAATATGTACTTGGGGGAGTAGGAAAAGGTCGTGAACATCTTTTTGAGGGTTTAGTACCAGAAAGAATTGGTATTGCTTATGGTGCTATTTCTCAATGTTGGGGAGCTGTTTCTCATGCTGCTATATATGCGAATATGAGAAAGCAATTTGATCAAGAAATATTAAAATTCCAAGGCGTAGGGTTTTTGTTAACTGATCTTTGGGCGAAAACTACAAATTTAACACTAGGAGTTCTGAAGTTCTGTGAAACTTTTGACGATAAGATGGAAAAATTTGGGGGAGAAATTCCTCGAAATATATCACAGGCTTTGGTTGCTAGCGCCTCTCAATTCAAATATCATTGTTGCAACCTTTCTAAGGAAATTTGCTATGAAGCAGCAAATCTTATGGGAGGTGCAGGATTAAGTGATAATACATTAATGCATGATTATGTTAATGCCTCTCGCATACAAGAGATTATTGGGGGCAGTAGACAAATACAACAATACATTATGTCTATGGCGTTACGTCAAATTTTTAAGATGATTTAATAAATCATTAATTTTTTCGTTTTTTTTTTAATCAATTTGGAATAATAAGTTTTCCTTAAGAAATTTCTAAAAATTGAGAGTAGATTTGTTAGATTGTTTAAATATTTCCAACTGTATCCTATAAATAAATATAAGAAAATAAAATTTAAAAAAAAAAATAAGATTCTAGTCTTCTTCAGCTGCTTGTATTAATGCTTCAATCTTTTCCTCAATTTTTTCAATTTCTACTTCGAGTTCTTCGACCTTAGCATTTGTTTTGCAGGTTTTACAACCGTTGTCCTCTTGACAAGCTGGTAAGGTATCGCAAACCTCTTGAATCCCTTCCAGATCTCCTAACATTTTATCTTTTTGTTCTTCAAGTTTATCAATACTCATATTTAACACCAATTTTTTATAAAGGTAATAAATGTATGATAATTTATTTTTTTTTGCTTTTAAATTTGAATTAATAGGAGACTAATATTTTATATAATTAATAAAATTAAGAAGATACGATGGAAGATCAAAATGAATTTATAAAGATGATCGAAGATCTCACAAATAAAAATACTCGTGGACGAGCTCAATCGATTCCAGATAATAAAATAAAAATGCTTAGTATAGATAAAGAGAGAACATTAGTTGATGCAGAAATTGAGGGCACTAACATAAAACCATACAAAATTAACATTAATTTAAATGTAGGAAATCCAAAAAGTATTATAAATCATGATTGTCCTGACTATCTAGCTCGAAAGAAACTCAATAACAAGTTTTGTAAACATATAACGAAATTAATTACCTTTTTAAGAAAAGAAGATCCCCCATTTGCCTTTAGTTTGTTACAAGAAATTCACAAAAAACTGTCAATAAACTACAAAGTAAAATTGAGAAAATCAACTGATTTCAATCATTTCTTTAACGAGGACCTTGAGAACCAATTAGATTTTAAGTATAATGGTTTTGAGTATTTCTTTGATTTTCTAGAACTTGACACTTCAGGGAGATCTTGCTTAAAAGAAATATTAACTGAAGCAAAGAAACTGCCCGCAGCTCTTAGAGGTTTTCATGGGGGGTATGAAGGTGGATTATTTGATCATATTTTATTAGTTACCAATTATGCGTATGAGCTAAGCAATACTCTGGAGTATAAAGTAGATACTCAAAAAGCGGTAATTACTGCTATTTATCATGATTTTGGCAAAATATCTTATTATTCATATAAGAAGAGGCAATATCATTCATATGTCATCTCAGACCGTGAAGAATTAGATAAAATCCATGAAAAAATTCAAAAAAAATATAAATATTTTGGAAGGCACTATCATGTGGAGGAAGCTTTGGCTGTACTTAAGAGAAATGAAAATAAACTATTCAACGATGACGAAATTTCTAAAGCTATAATTTTTCATCATGGTAAATGGAGTAAATATTACCCTATCGATATGACTGAATTAGCTAGTCTCATTCATAAAGCAGATATGATTGCTAGTCAAACCCATTATGTCTAATTTGTTAACCAAGAAAATTGAATAAAATTAGAATAATCAGGGTAATTCCAACGAGACTTATTCCAATGATGAAATATTTCTTAATTGACTTTTTTTGAGATTTAGTTATATTTTGATTTATACTTTTTTCTTGAATTTCTTCAACTTGTACTTCGAGCGTTCTTAAATTATCTTCCTATTTACGAACTTTTCGAAATTTTCCTTTGGAAGTCCTTACTGCTTTTTTTATTTGTTCAAGAATTTCTGAAGGGATATCCTCCTCAAAAATATCTATATCGGTGACCATAAAATCACAAGCAACTGTCAATTTATAGTCTTGATCGAATTTTTTCTGCGTGAATGTTCTTATTAGTGAGGATTTTCCAACAGCAGCAGCTCCAGTAAGCAATATCTTAAACCTGTAATGATTAACATTAACAATTTCTCCTAAACGTGGTTTAAAATCGAGTAAAGAAGTTAACGCTAACCTATAGAACAATTTTTCAACATTTTGGTAGTCAATAGCAGAAGTTTCGATGTATTCAAATAAATAATATTGATTTACTTTTTTGATGATTTTTTCTCTGGGTATCGTCTCTCCTATATTCTCTTTTAAATCATTTTTATTACCTACTAAGAAAATGGGTATATTTCCAGAACGATCTCGGATTTCATTGAAATAACCATCTATTTTATCGAATGTATCCGGCCGACTCAAATCAAAAACCAAGCCTACTGCTGCTACACCTTTAAAAAATTCTGTTTTGAAGAAATTGAATCTTTCTTGTCCTCCTGTATCCCATAAGGACAATGTTACTTTTATCATATTCCAAACCTAATTTCTTGTTTTAACACAACATAACAATTTCCCATTTAATGAAAAAAAGAAATTATTAAATTTAAGGAGGTGAGAGTAATTCAATTTTATCTTCAATAGTTTTATTTAATTCAGTTATTTTTTTATCCAGAATTTTAAGTTCCTTATTTATCTCCTCAAATCTACTTTCCTGATCATTTAATTTTTTAATATATCTTTCTTTTAGTGATAAAGATTGACTATCATTACCGAGAACAGAAATATTTTCTCGCAACCTCAATTGTTCACTAGTCATATTTTCTCTTTCTTCTCTTAACTTATCTCCTTTGGTTTTATAACTCTGTGAAGTATGCATTAATTCCGCAATTTTTTTTAATCTTACTTCAAGATCCGGATCAATGAATTTACGTTTAACGTAGAAACCTACTTTCTTCAGAAGATCTTCTCTATTAAAATTCCAAAGGTAATTACTTGAATAATTTTCTAATTGCTCCTTTAATTTGAAATTAATTGCATCTTTAGGTTTTAGAATAATCTTAAAACGCCAGTAATTTGCAGTTTCTTCTGGATCCATTGGTTTCTCAATAAATTTGTATCCTGATTTTTTGGGATGATCTAAATAGAGCTCCTTTTCTTCATCAGTTTTATTTTTTATTTTATAATTAATCATTTGGTTAGTGTAATAGTACTCATATGAGTAACCACTTCCGAATGTCACTTTGTGAATGCTCAAGTTTTCAGATTCTTCTTCGTGCATTATAACTACTGCTTGTTCAACAGCATAATTTAATAATCGCATATCTCCTTTATTGAGAAATGGAATTATTGCCTCTCCAGCAAGATTATCATCATAAATTATTGTAGAGGGACCTCTTTCCAATGTTAGATCTGTATTGTTAGTTATTTCAAGGCATGCATTTGGATTTTTATCATGTTCAATCTTATTATACAATAAAACTCTTTTTGCTTTAATTAATTCAGTGAGTATTGGAACTAGTGCTGATTGCTTTCTTTTAATAGACACTGGGTTTGAGATATTATATTCAAATAATTCCCCTAAATCTTTTGTCTGAGTTTGAGTTTGAGATTTTAACTTATTCAAAAATGCACCCTCTGCCATACCTCCAATTGGTGCATCCCTCATTATACTAGCCAGTCCTGACCTTCTTGCTCCTCCAACTGCCAATTTTTTCCTTGGCTTGTAAACGCTTGCAGGCATTGGCGCTTCTGGTGCACTTTCCACTGCATAATCATCAAATTCATCCATATCTAACCCGTCTTCAATGTCAGTAGGACGAGCGCTAAGTATTTTAGGAGGTTGAATTACAGGACGTTGTATAAAAATGGGTCTGTAGAATGAATATATGAACGATACGGGAAGTCCAGCGACTAAAGATAACGTAATTTCGTCCCAATCTTGATTAGTAGTATTTTCTATAAGACCCATCCAGAAATTAGACATTTTTGCTCCATAGCTTGCTTTTTACTCATAATTAATCTGTAGGATGTTTTCCAGATTGGTGCTTCGCGAATATAAGACACAAAGATATTTCTTTCAATATTATCTTCGCCACCAGATTCACAATTAATTATAATTTTCTTAGCATCTTTCTTCTTTCCAGCAATTACAGTATCCAAAAAAAATCTTAGATCTTTTTTGATCTCCTCATTTATTATTTCGAAAGAACGGATTTCTGAGAAGTTATATTTTGATATTATCTCATCATCTTGAAGAAGTATTAACATTTTCTCTGTAATCTTTTCGACTTTACTTAGTTTTTCAATAAATTCTATTCCCATTATCTTACCAGTTACCTTTTTAGCACCACCGATTGTAATAGTTACATCAGCTCCTTTAATTTGTGATACAAGTGAGGAAAAAGAATTATTATCAGGAATATTTAGCATAATAGATTTTAGTAATTGAGAGGTTTCTAAAGCAGCATCATAAGAAATTGAGGAGATATAACCTTTTTCACTTGTATCTAAGACAAATAGTGATTTTAATATGTCATTCATCTCATCAATTTTAAATTCAAGTTCAAAAGTATTTGATCCTTTTATTATACCCTCATGAAGATAATAGGATACCCCGTGCTTAAAAATAGTCACTTTTTTTACTTTGAGTTTCGACATAGAATGATTATAATGTCAAAATAATTTAAATCTATACTCATTCAAAAAAGAAACTGAAGAGAGATATAATTAAAAAGTTACAAATTCTTTTCAAGAATTTCAAAAGTATCTTCTTCTAATGTTGAGCCATATTTCGGATGTTCTACTATCACTCCAAGATAATCTCCGTTTTCTTTAAAGAAATAGAAAGTTGGAATTTTATTTAAATCAAATTTTGGATTAAGAGCTTCAGGAGGAGACCTTGTTTTATGCCATATTTTAAGCCCTGATTTATGAAATCCATCAACCATTATTCCATATAAAATTTGTAAATCTACATCAGTAATATTCATAGATTTTGTAATTTTTATCATTTTTGGTACATTTATTGTACAATCAGGACACCAATCTGCCCCCAAGGCTACAATTTTTAATTTTTGGTTTTTGTCTAATAAGAGATGTTCAATTTTTTCAAGTATATCTACATTTGGTTTATAAGACTCATAAGTGAACTTAACCCTATTTTCGTATGTTTCTAAATATTTATCCGGTGAAAGAGTAGGAGATGTTAAATCACTCCATTTTAGTTCTTCTAAATTTGTTTTCATATTAACTAAAAAAATTCCTTTTTTTATAAAAATTCTTTATATGAGATATAAAATAAATCTAAATAATAATTGTTAAAGCAAACTACTGGATTTTTTTAATTAATCCATTCACTTCAACTGTTTCTTTATTCATTCCTAATTTTTTAAGCAATTCAAGGGATTCTTTTAAAAATTCAAGTGCTCTTTTCTTCTCTCCCTTTTCATTATAAACATCTCCGAGTTCTTTTAAATCCAATGCTTGATTCACTTCTAATTGATCTTCAATATCATTTTTTAAATTTTTTTCAAAATATTCAATTGATTTATCATAATCTCCCATTTTCTTATAAATTAATCCCAAATTATAAACAGAATCACCCCATCTCCTTCTATCATTTAATCTTTTATGAATTTCAACAGATTCCTCAAAATTACGAATGGCTATTTCATAATCTTCAAGTTGATAATAACAATATCCAATATTATGCAATTCTCTTCCCACAAACTTGTCAAAATTCAATTTTTTATGGATTCTAACTGCTTCTTCTTCCTTAGCTATACTTTTTAACCATTCTCTTTTCTCTTTATAAACCCCTGCTATGTGATTTGAAGCGTTTGCAATACCTAAGTTATTATTTACTTCTTTATAAAGGTTATATGCCTCTTTGTATAGCTTTAATTTTTCATTAAGGCTTGAACTCTGTTGTCCTTCTTTAATAGCCTTATTTGCTGCCTTACCTTTATAAACAGGATCTAATCCCCCATATTTTATGATCTCAAGAAGTTCAATTACTTCTTTTTCATTCTTGATGTGGAATCCATCTTGTATTTGATCAGCAATTTTCCATGCTCTAGCTGCCTTATTTGGATGTCCAAGGTCTTCATAGGCACATCCCATATTACTCCATATTTGATAATCATCAGGAAGTCTCTTAACTGCTTCAGAGTATAATTCTAACTCCTTTTCATTATTTCCTAACTTGCCATAGGCAATACCCATTGAGTAAAAAAGTGAACCTGAATCAAAATTTTCCTTAATTCCTTTTTTGAATATTTCAATTGATTTCTTATATTTTCCCTGATCCATATATGTTATTCCATAGTAATTCCAAGCATCTACATCATTGATATTTATATCTATAGCTTTTCGGAAATTTTCGAGTGCCTTTTCTTCCATCTTTTGTTTTCTGTAATTTATTCCAATGTTATACCATGCATTTTTATGATTGGGATCAATTTCAGTTATTTTTTTAAATGTAATAATTGCTTTTTCGAAATCTCCTAATTTCTCGTAACAAGCACCTACATGTATTAAAGCTTCGATATTACTATTATCATTTTCAAAAGTTAAATTAAAAGACTTAATAGCTTTCTTAAAATCTCCTAATTTCTCGTAGGATCCTCCCAAATAATAATAAGCTCTTTCATAATGAGGTTCAAGGCTGATTATCCTTTCAAAACACTCACTTGCCTTTTTAAAATTATAATCTTTGGCATATTGAAGTCCTAGGGTACACAATTCTAAAGGCGTTTTTTCTACCGTATCCTTTGGCATTATCTTTTATAACTATTTAGTAATCTATTTGAAAAAACTTCATCTATTTATATACTTCCTAATCTTTTAAAATGAAAGGTAAGCAACAATTTTCAATACTTCAACGAAATTAGCTTTACTTCTCTCCCAATTGATCCTAATCTTCCCGGTACTTCTTTTTGATTCTATCTATTACTTCTTCGTCTTTTAGCCTATCAAATTTAATTGTTTCGCTAAATGATTCAATATCTCTAAAGATATGATAAATTCTTATTAATTTAGAAATTACCAAAATTCTAAGAGCTATTCTATAGTTATCGAAATTAAGATTCATTAACTGGAAGGCCTAGAACAAATTTAGCTTGAAAATTAGTCTTCTCGATTTTTCAAGATTAATTTAGTTAACAAATCAAAAATTTTATGAACATTTTCACCGTTTTTTGAGCTACATTCAATAAATCCGTCCGCTCCTTTAGATTTTGCAACTTCCATTGCCTTTTTTGTTGATACCTCTTTTAAATGAATTAGATCAGTTTTTCCTCCAACAAAAATTAAAGGTAAATTGTAATTGACCTCCCTCTCCAAAACTTCGAACCAGTTATCAACATGCGCGAGCGAACCATAATTTGTTATGTCATACATAAAAATAGCGCCATTTGCTCCTCTAATATAAGACGGAAAGAGAAACCTAAAGCGTTCTTCTCCCGCAAAATCCCATATTTGGAGTTTCACGTTTTCACCATCTAACTTAATGGCTTTAAGTAAAAAATCTACTCCCAGAGTCATAGAAATACTTTCTTTGAACAAATTAGTTAAAAATCTATGAGCTAAAGTCGTTTTCCCAGTTTGAGAATCGCCAAACAATACTATTTTAAACGTACTGGTGAAAGAAGACAACCCGAATACCCAATAATGAAAAATTTTTTATTTTTAATGAGGAATAACCTAAAGAATAAGGCATCTCTCAAATATTAAATTATATATAGATTTAATCTTTAAAAACTTTTTAAAAAAATAAATCAATTAAAATTTGCTATTTAGGAATCAGATTCTTGAGATTTATTAAGAAGCTTTTTTATAAGTTCAAGTGCTCCCTTTTTGTTTAAGTGCTGATTCTGGTTTCCACATTTGGGCGAGTAGACGCAGCAAGCACATCCCTCTTTGCATTTGCAAGAACTTAGTAGATTAAACGCCAGAATTAATAATTCATTTAACTTTTGATATAATAATTCAGAAATACCAATACCCCCTCTGTATCCATCATATATATAAATAATAGGTTGTTGTCTCACGGGATCAAAATCAATTGAAACACCTCCTAAATCCCAGCGAGAAATTTGGGCGATCGCTGGAGCCATAGCTATCATAACATGTTCTGTGGCATGAATGCAATCACCTATAAGATATCCTTCTAACTCTAGTTCCTTTTGGTATTTAAAGGGAATAAGAAAAAAAACAGCTTGAGTTTCAAATTTTATAAGTGGTATATCTTCTAGTGGATGTCTTGAACGTGTTTCTTGAGTTTTGGTATCAACTACTTTGTAGGAATAATACTCATGTTCTACTTTTACATTTCCATAAAAAACTTCAATATTCTTTGAAATACCAATTTTCTTTTCTAATAGGGTTTCAAGTGGAGTGATATCAGTATGCCTTAGGGATTGTGTGTAAAAATCTACATTGGCTTTCCTTAAAAAGACTAATTTCTCATCTAAATCAAGTTCTTCCACTAAATAAGTTTGAGCCTCATACAGATATATAGCTCCTAGGTGTAAATCTCGAAACACAAAACTTTCGTCCTCAACAGTTAAAAAAATTTCATTCTGATCAGTCCTCAAAATAACCTTATAGCTTCGATTTGAGAGATCGTTTAACCCATATTTTTTATGGGGAAAGAAGTCACTTTTCCAATAATACTTATCACCTCGTTTCATAAGAAGATTTTCAGAAACTAGTTCTCCTAAACATTCATTGAATAGATTAACATCATGAAGACCAAAATTCTGATATTCACCAATCTTTAGGGGGATTTCTTTGCTGGCACAGCAGAGATGATTGCGTAATAGATATTTATTTTCCAGTGTAATTAGGATTTCTTCTTGAATGGGACCAAATAGTTGGCTAGGGTTATGAATATAAAAAAGATCTAGCGGATTTTGCATTGGTATTAGGGTTGAAATAGATAATTCAGTACCTCTCCCCGACCTACCTATCTGTTGCTTAAAACTTGAAATAGTGCCGGGAAAGCCCGAACTGATAGTAGCATCTAAGGACCCTATATCAATCCCAAGTTCAAGGGCATTAGTAGAGCTGATTCCTAAAATTTTACGATTTTTGAAGTTCTGTTCTATCTCTCTTCTTTTCTTTTTACTAATTCCGGCTCGATAGCTGAAGATCTTATCTTCCTTAGAAGGTAATGCAGTTTTAGTCCAAATTGCCTGTAATTCAGCCATTTTTCTTGAAAGTGTGAAAGTAAGGGTTTGAATATTCTTCTTTAGATGACTGATAAAAAGATTTTTAGTTTCCTGGTGAGCTGAACGATATTTTTTGGAAACGTTATCATAGGGTAAATCCCACAGAATTACCTTTTTTCCACCTGACGGAGAGTAATCTTTATCTACAACCGTAAAATCTTCACCTACAAGTTTTTCGCAAAAGGCTTTAGCGTTGTGGATTGTAGCACTTGATAATATCCAGACTGGTCTAACATTATAAATTTCAAGAATTCTTTTTAGTCTCCTGATAAGTAGTGCGAAGTTTGAACCGAATATCCCTCGATATGTATGGATTTCATCCAAAACAATATACTTTAGATTTTTACAAATCCTAATCCATTTTTTTCTAAACCAGGGCAAATAAAAATGCAAACCAAATGGATTTGTTATTATAATATTGGCATTAGCTAAAATTTGTCTTTTTACTTGAGGCTCAACGTCTCCATCATATACACCAATTCTGGTTTGTTTTATATTTGTTTCTTCTAAAAGTTTTGATAAAATCTCAAATTGATCTCTTGCGAGAGCTTTAGTTGGGAAGAGATACAGTGCGGTGGTCGTTGGATCTTCTAATATTGATTCTATTACCGGTATATTGTAACACAGAGATTTCCCAGAAGCTGTAGATGTAACAGTTGCAGTATTTTTCCTATTTCTAATCGAATTAATTGCTTCTGCTTGATGGCGCCAAAGTCTGATGTTATTATTATCCAACCATCTTTGAAGTCTTTTTCTTATTGGTTTCTTTAGATCTTCAAATTGGGCTTTTGATTCAGGAATATGTTCAACATGGAATATTTGGTCCGTATAATAATCTTGAGCTTTTATAAATTTTAAAAATGTTTCAAAGTCAACCATAAATACATTCAATTTATTAAATGCACAATCAATAATTAAAAATTACAAAGAGAAGAGATTTAATTATTTCCTATGAATTAAGTTTTTTGTATAATTTTTAAAATCAAAAATTCATTTCCATTTTCTAAATTTCTGTAGCAATCTATTTATTGATTAAATTTAAAATTAATATAGGAGTTATATTAGGCAATATAAAGATGTCTGAATCTGGATGGAATCAAGTTGAATTTCAACAATTTATCAATCAATTTGGAAAAGAATTCATCGTTGAAAGTGCTCCCGTATTGTTATATTCAAAAAAGGATAAAGAACATGAAGCATCCAATTCTCTAATCGCTGTTTTTCTAATAACTGGTGCTCTCTTTATTTTCATTGCTTTCAGTTATTTTTTTGCTGATATATTTTTTAGTATCATAATATTTTCAATTATTCTAACAATAGGAACAATAGCAGATGTAATATTATTAATTAACGTGATTAAGTCTAATATATACATAAAACCATTCGAGTGCTGGGTTGAAATTCATAAAGCTAAATCAAAGAATAATTACGATTATTATTGTCTTACTTATTATCCAGTTTTTACTGGAAAATGTTTCCCGAATGAAGCTAAAAATGTCATTTTTAAATTATATTTAGATCAAGTTATAGGAAATACTATAGATTTAGCCCAAATAGAACTTTACTTTAAAGTCAATAACGAAGAGCAATCAAAAATAGAGAATTTAGGATTCTTCTTTCAGTATTCTGAAGGGAAACCATTTAGAGAAGAAAATATTGATCGCTCTAATTGGAGGTTTTTTCATTACGACAAACAAAAAGATGATAATTTCATTGCTGTCGGAAATTGGGAACATCAATTTGAATGGCGGTATGATTTAGAATTTGATTTTGATAAATTACATGAATATGCTCCTTGGATTATTCAAAGATGGAATGACACTAACATAAAACCACTAACATCTGAATTTAAACAAAAAATTAACTGGAGCTTAAGAGGTGTCGAATCTAAGCCGAAGTTGAAACCTTGGGAAGGTAATATAGATTTGCAAAGATATGATCCGCAAAACGAGTATAGGGATATAGAATCAATAAACAGAGCCATATCTAAAGTAATTGGGGATAATAAGGAAGTGGAAAAGGTACGACAAATGAAGGAGCAACTATTCACTTTTAAAGCTTATTTTAGAGATTTGGATTCATAATTTTCACTTTCATAACAAAGTTCTAAAAAAATGGAAGAAGATAACTATATTAGTCATAAGTTCTTTATAAAAAAGTATAAATTATTTTTATTTTCAATTTCCTATAAATAACCATTGTAATAATAAAAACGAGGTAACAATTAAAGTGGAGTTAGTTTCCGTTATAGAGATATTAACAAACGAAATTTCATACAACAAGAAAACTAATGTTTTTTCTGTAAAAATTTTAGGTTTTATGTTTGTGGGCAATTATAAAAAATCAGTAAGAATTAGTGAAATACTAGATGATATATATGCCTCACTCGGAAAAGTTAAAATCAGTAGAGAAGAAATTTATTTTCTGGATTTTGAATCAGCATCAAGAATACATGGAAATACTAAACTAAAAAATCTAAATATTCACAAAAAACAAAAGCGTGAAGCTGAAGAAGAAATAGTTTCAGAAGATAAAAGTAAATCGAGGAAGGCATCTGCATCTAAATCTTATGAAGTATTAGTAGAAGAGGATTCTGATGAATTAGAGGAATTATTAAATGAAGGACTTGTGGAAAAAGAGGTAAAGGAAGAAGATCGTAAAGATAGAGATGACGAAGCTGAAGAATTTTCCGGGTATGAAGAAAGGGAAAAAAGAGATGAAAGAAAAGCTAAGAAAAAAGGAAAAAGGCTTCCTCCGTCTGCACCTTCTCCTGCTCCCGTATCTACAACTAGACCTGCACCTGGTGGTGGGGGCCCTTCAAGGGCTCGCTCAGCACCTCCACCTCCTCCTGCTATGGATGCTCTAGCAGGACCCGGTGCGCCCCCTCCTAAACCTAAACCAGTATTAGGCACGACTTCTATGGAGCCTCAACCAACTGTTTACGACATTAACATGGGGCTTCAATATTATTCAGTGATGATGGAACATAGAAGTTATCTTTTTTATGTATATTTTTCTCATGAAGAATTGAAAATAGTCGATGAAGAAGGCAAAACTATTTTTAAGACTTCTGTGAAGATAACGACTTTCAAGAAAGAACCCCCTGTGTTGGAATTACGAATTGAAGGTGAGGGTTTCGAAGTACACCCCTTATTCGGGAAGGTTGAGGTTAGAAAAAATGCTGTAAATCCCCCAGTCATGATATTTTCAATACTACCACTTAGATCTTCTAAAAAACGGAAGAAGAAAAAAGAAATCGAACGTAGGTTTTTAAATGCTTATATTGATTTTGAAGGGAAAACAATTAGTCATACTATTTTATCAATAATCGTACAGCTTAAATTCTTCAAACTTGATCTCGGTCCCATTCATCTTAATCTTAGCAAAAAGACAGCATTAATTGTATCTTTTATTTCAATTCTAATAGCAGCAGTATCTTTGATTTATATGGTGCTCTCAATAGATTCCTCATCCAGTTTTACTGATCTTTTAGGGGGATTTGTACCGGGTCTTGGATCTATCATTTTCATTGCAATCTTTTTGATTACACTT
>SDBS01002587.1_pt1 | contig 18029 bp, 12 predicted proteins | sample 2277091 | NCBI WGS metagenome assembly SDBS01 (sample SAMN10404972, study PRJNA504765) | marine sediment metagenome | isolation source: marine sediment core GS10_PC15, 163 cmbsf | place: Arctic Ocean: Southern Knipovich Ridge | collected 2010 | reverse complement strand
GAAATATCGCAGCCGCACTTATCACCCATGAGTTGACCAATATGATGAGACAAATAAAAGAAAGTGAGAGTGCTGGTAGAGAATAAGATTGCAAGGGCGGAGCTATGATCATCACTATATAGCGCTATATGGTAACCGTTTGCGCCGTGAAACACGTGTTTCCTGAACAAATTAGTTTTAAATTTTGCATAACGAATGTTTGCTTTTGGTTTAAGTATTAATAAATTCCAAGTGACTGAATATATGACAGATAGGATAATATTTAAGATGTAGTGTCAATTATTAAAACCGAAACAAGGAGAATTTGATGGGCAATTGTGTTTCGTTAAATCGTACAACATTTGAAACTTCAAGAGCGGCTGAATACTTTGATGTTAAAGAATTGCAGGCACAAACGGGTCAATCAAGTGACATGTTTCCCGCTGTTGTTTTGAAAGAGCTGGTAGACAATGCTCTGGATGCTTGCGAAAGTGATTGTATAGCACCTGTGATTGATATTAACACATCCGTCAGTGATGGTATAATTCATATTTCAGTGCAAGACAATGCTGGCGGAATATCACCAGATACGATTGATCGAATTTTGAACTTTGATACAAGAACTTCTGATAAGGCTGCATATAGATCACCGACCAGAGGAGCACAGGGCAATGCATTGAAAACCGTTCTGGGTATTCCGAATGCCATGGGATCAAAGGAACCCATTGTCATTAAATCCAAAGGAATTTGTCATAGTATCAGAGTATGGATTGATCCGGCGGGTGAATTACGAATTGAGCATGACAAAGAAAATATTCCAACTGAAGGTACGCTGATAGATGTAACAATAAATAGAGCACCATTGACGTACTGGGATGATGATCCATTTGATCCGGTTCATTGGGCACGGGGTTTTGCGCTATTCAATCCTCATGCAACGGTAAATTTTTCAACTTTGGGTACCGACGAAAATAACCAAGCTTATTCTGATGGCGAAACTTCAAATTCTTACCATTCCACTGTTTCTTTCCCCGGTGAATGGAGGAAATTCCTGCCTTCTGACCTCACATCAATTTGGTGGTATAGTGTAGAAGATTTACAAAAGTTAATTTTCTCACATATTGCCGAAACTCGACGCAGCGGCAGAGACCTTACACTACGAGAATTTGTCAGACAATTCCGGAGTTTGTCTGGTACCTCAAAAGCAAAAACTGTTTGCGATCAATTTCCTGATATTAGCCGGTTAAGTGACTTTGAAAACGAATCCAACTATAATCAAATAAGGAGTCTATCGGATGCTATGCGAATGGCAAGCTCACCGCCTGCACCGACAGTTTTAGGTTTGATCGGTGAGGATCATTTCAAGTCATGTTTTGATAATTGGTATGGAATAAGACCGGGAAGATTCTGGTATGTTAAAAAAGCTGGGCCAGCTAAAAAAGACAGAGAAAATGGAGAAATACCATACGTCTTTGAAGTAGCAATTGCCGAAACTGAGAGAAATGGAGATTTATTCACGGGATTAAACTTTTCACCTACTTATGAAGACTTTCTGGCAGTTAATCATTTGGCTACAAAAGACATTAGTGGTCAAGGAATAGTTGGTTTTCTACAAAACAGACACATCGAGATTCCGGAACCTGATAATGATGTTACATTTGCCGTCGCTGTGCATTTAACTTGTCCGGCACTTGAATTTTTGGACCGAGGAAAAACACGTTTAAATGTGTAAGATAAAGGGATATTAATATGGGAATGATTTGTGACATAACGAAAGCATTACATAGTGCGTCAAAAGTGATTTACAAAGAAGAGGAACGAGCACGAAAAAAGAGTAACTATCACACTCCTCGTGAATATCAAAATAGCACACGGATAATAATTAAAAAGGTTGTTTATGAAGTTATACCCGAAGCAGTTCGTATTGCAACAGGCAATGGACAATATCCTGTATCTGCACGAAATCTCTATTATCAGGTACGACCTTTAATTGAAGACAATATGTCAGGAAAAGAGTTAGATTACGGTTATTTCAGCCAAACCTTATTGACTGAATATCAAGATAAAAACGGACCTATTAAAGGGCTGTATTATGACCCGAGAGGTGTTTTATTTGAGCCGCATAGCGGAAAATCAATTCAATTGGGTACTCGTGAAGTAGCAGATTATGAATTCCCATCGTGGCTGTATAATAAGATTCTGTACATCGAAAAAAAGGGATTATGGCCTATTATAGAATCAGCGAAGATTGCTGAAAGATACGACATGGCTGTTATAGCAGCTGAAGGATATGCCACAGAGGCAGCAAGAATCCTTTTTAAAAATGCACATAAAGATCAAAACTACGAACTTTATGTTCTGCACGATGCTGATCCATACGGTTATAACATAGCACTAACATTGCATGAGGAAACTAAACGCATGCCGGATTACAGCGTAAATGTTTTCGATCTTGGGCTTTTAATTGAAGATGCGATTGAAATGGGGCTTCAAACTGAGACTTTTATTCGTAAGAAAGCATTACCTTCGAGGTTAAATCTTTCAGATATTGAAAAAGAATACTTCATCGGTGAATACCTTAGTAATAAAAAGTGGAAGTGCAAACGAATTGAATTGAACGCACTAACTGCTCCGCAATTAATAAAGTATATTGAAGATAAATTGGACGAAGCTGGAGCTTCTGGCAAGGTTATTCCTCCGGATGAAAAACTGGAAGAATTTTCCGAGGAATTCTATAAGAATGAAATTAACAACTGGGTGGATGATGCAATAGCACAAATCATGTCGATTGATGATATAAAATACTCTATTGCTTCGGAATTTATGGACAGTTTCCATTTGGAAGGCACAAAAGAATGGATCATTGAAGATTTAGGAAAAAAACCTATATTGTCTTGGAGAAGAGTACTTCAGTTAAAACTAAGGATTCTAATTATTGAAAGGAATAATGATTTGACAAAAGCATTAAAGCAACAGATAAATTTATCTAATGATTATTATAATGATGATGATGACAACGAGTAAAAAAATAGTATATTGGGAGAGAGCCTGTTCATGAATTAGTGGGTGATTTGGTAGCTGAAACTAATAATCGTTAGTAAAACATCAATAGAGAAAGGAGGACACCATGGCTGTAAAAGTACGAGAAAAGATCAAAGGCTCCGGTGAATGGTGGATTTTTATTGATCATCACGGCAAGAGGAAAGCGAAAAAAATTGGAAACGATAAACGTCTGGCAAAGGAGGTGGCGAAACAGATTGAAGCGAAGCTTGTGTTGGGTTATCTTGAATTACTTGATAAACCATTATCAGCTTTTGCAGATTATGCGGGAAGGTGGATAGCTACTATAGTTCCTGCAAGCTGTACACATGCAACTTACATTGGTTATGATGGTATTTTAAGGAACCATATCCTCCCCTGCTTTGGCGAGCAAAATATTTCAGATATTACAAGACTTCAAGTAAAAGAATTTCTCATGAAAAAATATCGAGACGGTTATGCACAAAGCACAGTAACCCATATAAAAAATGCTTTTGGAGGTATTTTTGGTATAGCGATTGATGATGAAGTAATTTCTATAAATCCCGCTCATAATCTTGGTAGGCTTTATGGGAAAAAAACACCGAAGTCATCAAATAATATTAATTTTTTATTGAAAGAGGAGCTTTCGTCACTTTTAGAAACAATCCAAGAGCATTTCCCTCGTTATTATCCTATGGCTCTTACTTTAGCTCGGACTGGTATGAGGTTAGGTGAAGCTATCGGATTACAATGGAATGATATTAATTTTGATGATCGGTTAATAACAGTTCAGAGGAATTTAACAAAGGGAAAGCTTGAAACACCTAAGAGTGGAAAATTTCGTCACGTAGATATGTCAATTCAATTAACCGAAACACTATGGAGGTTGAAACGAAACAGAGAAAGGGGTATGAGTAATAAAGTACCAGTATGGATTTTTCTTAGCGAATCTGGAAATCCAGTAAATGAAACACATTGGAGAAGGAGAATTTTCAATCCGGCTCTTGGATTGGCTGGTATTAAGAGAATCCGCACCCATGATTTGAGACACACTTATGCAAGCCTATTATTACAAGATGGTGCTTCAATGGTTTATGTTAAGGAACAACTCGGTCATAGCAGTATAAAAGTCACTGTTGACATTTATGGACATCTTGTACCCGGAGGAAATAAAGAAGCTGTTGATAAGCTTGATGATTCTCCAAAAACCGCAACTATCCGCAACCTATCCGCAACCAAGCCAATAAAAAAGACTCAGGCAATTAAGTCTAAGTCTTTGTAAATACTATGGTAGCCCATAGGGGAATCGAACCCCTGTTTCCGGCGTGAGAGGCCAGCGTCCTAGGCCACTAGACGAATGGGCCAAATATTACTGTATTTTGTGTCCATGAAAATAAAAAAAAATACAGACAAAAACAAGCTAATTAATTTTATTGAATGACAAGCCATAAAAAAACGGGGGATAAAATCATCCCCCGCACATAAACAGCGTGAATTAGCTATTCAACATTTCTTATAATTCTTATTCCGTAACCTGTATTGAATGCGTCTTTGTCTCTGGCGTTGTAAGGGATAGTCAGGCTTCTGTTTGCTATCTGCATTTCTTCTCCGAAACCATACCATGCTCCGCCTTTTACAACATATCTCGGAAGTTTTTCCTGGCTTATCGTTATCGGATCGATGCCGATAGGAACACCACCGCCAATATCAGGGAAATGGTCTGAACACATCTCGGCTACATTACCAGCTAAATCATAAAGCCCAAAAGCGTTAGGTGGATACGATTTAACCGGTACAGGCCCATTATTGCCTGAAATTACCATTGCATCACGCAAGCTCGGCTCAGACAACGAGTTACACAAACCAACCGGAGAACCGTCGCCCCACGGGAATTTTTTACCGCGCATTCCGCCGCGTGCCGCTACTTCCCACTCTGCTTCTGTCGGCAACCGCCATCCATTGGCACCTTCGATGAAAATGATTATCTTCTTCTGAATATCGTATACAGGTGTTAAACCGTCATCGTCGCTCAGAGCATTACAAATCGTAACTGCTTCAATATAAGTTAAAAAGATTCCGGGATGGTTTTTATAAATTACTCTATTATAATCCGGATCTTTATCGCTTTTTCCCAATGGAGGATCAGCATCGTATACCGGAGGATAAAGCCCCTCGCCGCCATCCCACAGATCATCGGTTCTGTCAAATAAAAATTCTTTCACAACATTATCTTCACCAAAAATAAGTCCCATAGCTTTACCTACTTCTTGAATTGTCATTTCAGTCTTTGCAACCCAGAAGGAGCGGGTAAGTGTCACCTGGCTTTTCTTGAATGAAGGCTCTCCGACAAAGTATGTTCCCGCAGGTACATATGCATAATCGTTATTCGGATTATCTTCGACTGTTATGCTGAAGGCCGCAGTCCCCTTCACGCCGTCCCTGTCGGTTGTGGTCTTGGTAATAACATGATCGCCGATGACAAGCCTGGTAAACTCGTTTTGGTCCACATCACCCAAGGTGAGAGTCCCCTGTAAGTTCGAGCTCCAACTGATATCAACCGCCTGATCGGAATCAGGATCGTCGCCGACACCTGTCAGTGTGATCGTTTCATCCTGTAAGATGGTTGTACCGTCCAAATTGAGTGTAGCGTCACTCAATATGGCTGTTGGTGCTGAATTGGCGCCTTTTGTAACCGTTATAGGAACCGATTCCCCTTTGTTTCCGGATAAATCATAAGAAAGGGCATAAATCGATGTCTGTGTTTCGTCGGCCAGAGGTCCTAAATCCCATTTAAACTCGTAGGGATCGGTAGTGTCTGTATTTACTAATTCTCCGGCAATATATAATTCCACACGTTCGACATCATCGTTATCTTCGGCCGATACTAAAACATCAATTTCGCCGTCTCTGGTCGTTTCATCCCATGGAGTCTCAATCGAAACAATGGGTGGTTCAGTATCTGTTACGCTTGTACTGTCTTTTCCGCACGATACAATCGTGAAAATAACTGAAACAATTAATGCGAAAATCGCGGCCTTACGAATCATTTTTTTCCTCCCTATGCTCGTGATAATCAATCGATTTTCCATAATTTTCTTTGTCCGGTATGCGCACTTCCGCCGGTACAAATTCATACGTAATTACTTATAAAATATTCATTAAAGTCATACCAGCAATCTGAAAGGCATACTGATACCCTTATATTATAGCATAAGGTTCTACCTCTGTCAAGAATGTATTTGCATATTTTACTGATTATAACCAACTAAAGTTTCTTTTTTCTTTGCAAAAATGGATAAAATGTACCCCTTAAAACAATTCCGGCAAAAACAATGAGAGTTTCGGAACAAATACTATTATAAGTAATGCAACACATTCACCCGCAATAAACGGCAGCGCCGCCCGTGAAATTCGTCTGATGCTTGTGTTCGAAACTCCCGATATCGCAACCAGATTGACACCTACCGGCGGTGTCACCTGTCCGATTGCGAGGTTTATCGTCATTATAATACCGAAATGAACAGGATCGACTCCGATTGAATGTATTACAGGAAGCAAAATCGGAAGAAATATATAAAACAGCGAAATCGCATCGAGTATGAGCCCCCCGGCAATCAGGACAAGATTTATCATAAGCAACAGCAGAATACGGTTCGAGGTCAGCGAGACAAGAAATGCCGCCCCCGTCCGGGCGATCCCCTGGGTGTTGAGTATCCACGCAAACAGACTGGCGGAAACAACTATCGACATGATGACCGATGATGTCACCCCTGCCTCGCCTGCGATACGAAAAAGATCCCGCAGTTTCATCGACCGGTAAATGAACATATCGACTCCGACACTGTATATGACCGCAACCGCGGCTGCTTCTGTCGGTGTAAACACACCGCCGTATATGCCGCCAAGTATGATGACGGGAGCAAGAAGGCCCCAGAAAGCACGCCTGAAAGCATGTCCCGTCTTTAGCGCATGCCGCTTTCTTGTCTGTGACCGATACCATCTCTTGCGGGAAATGAGATAGGTCACAAAACTGAGTGAGCAGGCAACGATGATTCCGGGAACTATTCCGGCTAAAAAAAGCCTGGAAATCGAAACCTCGGCAATGAAACCATAGATTATGAGCGCGATAGAGGGCGGTACGATAATGCCGAGACCTCCTGAAGCCGCGATGAGAGCGGATGAAAATCCTTTGTCATAACCGGCACCGGTCATTGCCGGGATTAAAACAAGGCCGAGAGCAGCCACTCCTGCAGGCCCTGACCCGGACATTCCCGCAAAAAATAATGCGGTGATGATCCCCACAATACCGAAACCACCATAAAAATCACCGACCAGGCAATTCGCCAGATCGATTAAACGCTGTGCTATCGATGTGTGGCCGAGCACCAGGCCTGCAAAAATAAAAAACGGGATTGCGAGAAGTGTGAAAGAATCGGCAGTCCCGAACAGGAGCTGCGGTAAAAAATCGAGCGGTACCAGCGAAAACACCGATACCGTAACAAGGCTGGAAAGCCCCAGGGATAATGCTATCGGAAAATCCAGCACAATCAGTACTGCAAACGTTCCGAAAAGAAGCGCCCCTATCTGCCATTCCATAATTTATATCCTGATAAAATTACCCGTGTAATCAGCACAAGCGCGCATACCGGTATCGCAAGCCCCATAATCCACATGGGCATGCCGAGCGCCGCTGTTGTCTGGTGAGTCCTCACCTGAAGCAGCACCACACGAACTCCGGTAAAAAGAATAACAGCCGCGAACAGCACCGCGCACACACCGGAAGCTATTCGTGTCCACTTTACGAACTTTTCCGGGAGAAAGCTCGTCGCTATTGCTACTGAGGGGTGTTTTTTACGGGCAACCGCGGCGGAAATACCAAAAAACGTGACCCATACAAAAAAGTAGCGGACCAATTCCTCGGTATGTGAAAGAGATGTATGAAAAATATAACGGCTGAGAATCTGTGCGAAGACCATGAGCACCATTATACAGAGCAGAACTGCGATAATGCGCTCCTCGATGAGCATGGATTTTTTCATTGTACCTCACTACAGTAGATTACCGGTGTGACCATCCCAAATCCGGTTGTTTTCCTGTCACTCAAACAGAAACAGAAACTTTTTTGTTGAACTCGTGTTATTGTGCTTGATTAATCCACAATAATTACTTTACAGCCTCTCTGAACCTCCCTACAAGGCCACCCCCCAGCTCCTGATCAAGATCGCTATATATCGGTTCTGCCATTTTTCTGAACGCCTCAATCGATTCGGAATCGAGAGTATGAATATCCATACCTTTCAGTTTCAGGGTATCCAAGAGCGCGGATTCACCATCGGCAACGAGGCTCCGTTCATACTTCATCGCTTCTTTGGCGCACTTCTGAATGGTATTCTGTAAATCAGGCTCCAGCGAATCCCACAGCCGTTTGTTGATACACAGGATGATCGGATCGTAGGAATAGTTCCAGCGTGTGAGATAACGCTGCACTTCATAGAGACGGTATGAATGGATAACCGAGACCGGATTCTCCTGGCCGTCGAACGTACCTAACGACAGAGCGGTAAACACTTCACCGAAGTTCATCGAAGACGGGTCGGCGCCGAGGAGTTTAAAAATGTCGATGTACATCCTGATTCCCGGCACCCTGATCTTCATGCCCGCTATATCGGCGGGTTTCCGTACAGGATTTTTTGAATTGGTATTCTGCCTGAAACCGTTATCGCCATACGCAAGGCCCACAATTCCTTTTTCAGGGAGCATCCCTAACATTTCTCTGCCTAAAGGGCCGTCGCAAATCCTGTGCGCTTCATCGTAATCACCGAAAAGCCATGGCAGGCTGAAGACACTCATGCGCTTTTCAATCAGGGAAAGCAAAATAGTAGATTCAAGCGACATGTCGATGACCCCCGACTGAACCATTTCCATTTCGGTCCGCTGTTCCTGTCCGGCTAACTGTGCATGGGGAAAAATTCTTACTCTGCAGGCGCCGCCGGTGCGTTCTTCGACAAGCTCCCCAAAACGGACCGCTCCACGGTACCAGTCGGATTTTTCCCCGAGAATGAGACTGAGCTTCAATGTACGGGAGCCGTCGCCGTTTCCGCCGCATGATAAAATAATAAAAACACATACATATAAACTTAAACTGATAATTATAAATATCTTATTTTTCATTGATTGTTATCTTTAAAAAGTTAACATTACCGTATAAGATGTATTTTTCGCGATACTGTTTGTGCGCCAGCTATTAAGTGTACTATATATACACCGGACGAAACGGCATTACCATCCTCGTCACAACTATTCCAAATAAAACTATGATTTCCAACAGATAGATGCCCAGATACTTGAGTATGTATCTTTTGACCGGTAATCGAATAAATGCCAAGTTTAACAAGTCCAGGTTCTTGTAAGTTGAACGAAATGGTTGTTACCGCATTGAAGGGATTTGGGTAGTTGTTGAGATTAGTGAGTGAGTAGATAGATGAGTTACTCAAAATAGCTGATGTAGTATCATACTGAAATTTATGAATCCCAAGTCTGTTTGCAAATAGTATCGTTCCATCATATAGTGCTTTTACTTGTATCACGTCTGTTGTATTGTCAGGAGGAGACACATTATATTCGATAACTTTTTCAATTGATTCTCCATTAAAACGGAAAATTCCTTTTGTTGTACCGATCCAAAGATTATTATCATCACTTGACAGAGAACATACGAGAACATCTTGATTTTCACTTCCAACGTCATATGTTTCCCATTGATTCTCGTGATAACGAAATAAACCATCATGACTACCAAGCCAAATATCATTATTAAATTCTTCAATACTGTCAAAACCTACATAAACATCTTTAAGTCCCATATACAACCAGGTTGAACCATCATACTTCCATACACCATTTTCATAAAAATGTGCCCATATATCACCTGATTTTGTCGAGTAAATGGAACCGCAAAACTCAGACATATTTTTGAGTATTACCGGCATATCAAGTTCTTTTTCGATGACATCATAATAGAGAGGATACACTGCCGTAGAATACCATAGCCTCCCTTCCAAATCAAAAGTACTATCTTGAATAGTAAGCCATGATCCATAATCATAATAACCATCCGGATCATGCTGTCGCATTATATTCCACTCGATTCCATCCCACATGTAAATATTATAATTCTTCTCACAAACCCAAAGATTTCCTTCTTGGTCCACAGTCATTTCCGATGGTATCATATTTTCAATTTTTTTCTTCGACATATCACGAATATCCCATTGATATATACCATCTTCAACGGTCCAAAACTTATTTCCGTAAACCTCTACTTCTCTAATCCCTACATCGGTGGGAATTGATATTAATTGATTTGGAGTTTCAGAGAAAGCAATTGTTATACCGGCAATGTTCATTATCAATACACATGACAACCACTTCATGGTTCTCCATCCTATTCATGTATCTTGAGAAAACTAATCCGACATTCTTTTTACTCTATGAGATCAGGATGCTCACATGACATAATGGCATTCAATTAAACACGGTTTTATAAATACTGTTACATAATTATTCTATGTAATTGCGAGCGTTTATATTATGTCATTGCGAGCGAACAGAGTGAGAGAAACAATCTCAAATTATGGATTGCTTCGGTTTCGCCTCGCAATGACTGTGCCTGTACTGAGTTGATTACGTCACAGTATTTATGATTATACAAATTAACGCGGTTACACTACAAAATCAACAAACCACAGAGTTTCATCACGGGCTTTTATCAGCGCCGCGGGAAAACGGTCTCCTGCATCAGGCTCGGTGATGATCGACCTGACGACATCCCTTTTATTTTCTCCAGAAATTAGAAACAACACACGTGAAGCATGATTGATGGCCGGCACTGTCAGTGTAATCCTGTGCCTGACCGGCATGTCAGGCGGCGCTTCAACAGCCCTGACCCAGCGTAACTGTTCATGAAGGACTGCATCACCGGGAAAAAGGGAAACCGTATGGCCATCCGGTCCGACACCGGAAAGTATAAGATCAACCGAAGGGAAACTGCCCGATGTCATTTTCATATTCAGGAAAAAATCCCTTATCTCACATTCATACTCATCCGCCGCCTCAGTGGACAGTTTATTTTCACCTTTCATTCTGTGAATATTGCCCGCCGGTACAGGTACTTTCGATAAAAGCGCTTTTTCAGCCATCGAGTAGTTGCTATCCTGATGGCCGGGGGGCACACAACGCTCGTCACCCCAGAAGAAATAGACGTCTCTCCAGTGCAGGCTGTCTTTCAACTGCGCAGCGGCTAAGTGCTCATACACTCCGCGCGGCGTGTTTCCCCCTGAAAGCACCAGTGTAAAAAATCCTTTCTCCTCCACACACTGTGCAGCATAATCGGAAATATATACGGCAGCTTTTCTGCTGAGGTCTTCGAAGTCATGACATTGTCTTACTGTTATACCCATGTTTAGCATCGATAAATAATAAGTGGTGAATGTTTACAAAGAGACAAAGTGAGAAAGAGAGAAAGTGAGAAAGAGCGGTAAATAAACAATAATTCTGAATCTCTGATCCTGTTTTTTTCATCCTTCACACTTCATACTTCACACTTCATCCTTCACACTTCATACTTCACACTTCACACTTCATCCTTCACACTTCATCCTTCACACTTCACACTTCAATCTTCATAATTCATCCTTCATCCTTTATCCTTCTCACTCAAGACGCCAATAGCGCTCATCATGGGAAAGAAGTTTATCGGCATCCTTAATCCCCCATGAGCCTGCGGGATAGGTATATAAGGGGCTGCCTTGCGGATTATCACGCCATGCATTTAAAACTGGAGTAAACAGAGACCACGCAACTTCCATGTCGTCGCTGCGGATAAACAGGGTCTGGTCTCCAAGCATACAATCGAGGAGAAGACGTTCATACGCATCCGGTAAATCCTGGCCGAAAACATCCTTATAGCGAAACTCGAGATTGAGGTTGCTCATGCACAGTTTGCCGCCGGGGCTTTTCGCTTCGATTCTCAAAGATACTCCTTCGTGCGGCTGAACATTCAAAATCAGAATGTTTTTTGAAAGCGAGTCGGGAATATACTTTTGAAACATCGAGTGCGGCACTTCTTTAAACACTATAGCTATTTCGCTGAGCCGCTTAACGAGACGTTTTCCGGCGCTTAAGTGGAACGGTACTCCCTGCCAGCGCCAGTTATCGATCATCAGTTTGGCGGCCACATATGTTTCGATCTGAGAGTCAGGAGACACTCCGGCTTCCTCACGGTATCCCGGAACTTCATGATCTCCAACTTTCCCCCGTACATACTGCCCTCTCATAATACAGCTATCGAGATCGTCAACCGGAAACGGCCGTAACGATTTGAGCAGTTTGACTTTTTCATTGCGGACATCATTTGCATCGAAAGAAGCCGGCGGTTCCATCGCAACAAGAGAAAGCATCTGAAGCATATGATTCTGGAACATGTCACGCAGGTAACCGGATTGTTCGAAATACCCCGCACGGTGTTCGACACCGATCGATTCTGAAACCACTATCTGAACATTGTCAATATAACGGCGGTTCCAGATCGGTTCAAAAATTGCATTGGCAAACCTGAACATAAGGATGTTCTGGACTGTTTCCTTCCCTAAATAGTGGTCAATGCGATAAATCTGGTCTTCTGAGAGGTGACGGTGGATATTCGTGTCGAGTTCCATTGCGCTCTGAAGGTCGCGCCCGAAAGGTTTCTCTATTACCACACGTGCTCTCGATGCTTCCGGCCCTGTTTTCCGGACAAGCCCGGAAACTCCCAGCATTTCGACAATTGATTCATACACCGAGGGTGGCGTTGAAAGATAAAACACTGTGTTACTGTGCTCGTAACCGCCTTTGTTGATGCGGTTAATTTTATTCGCAATTGTTTTGAAAAGAGACGGATCATTATAGCTGCCCGCAACATAGAAACACTTTTTCGTGAAATAATTCAGTTGAGAACGTGTGATTTTTTTTACTGATGTCAGCGACTCTCGTATTTTCTGACGGAATTCGCCGTCGGTGAGAGGTGAGCGCCCTGTACCGATGACAAAGAAATGATCCGGCATCAGCATACGGTCGAAAAGGTTGAACAGAGCAGGAATAAGCTTCCTTTTCGTCAGGTCGCCGGATGCACCGAATATAACGAGGCCGCACGGCTCGGGAACATTTTCATCACATAATTTTATATCGGTAATCTTATTACTATTTAAACTGTCCATTTTTTCTCCCCGTTATCAATCGTTTTTATTACTCCTGTGCTGATTCGGGATATTGTACTCTGAAATAAAAACTACCTGCATTGTATCTATTGAATTGCCGTCATCAGAAAAAAGGCATTATCACATTACTATTCTTAAGGTGCAAAAAAATACTTGCGAAAGCAAGCCTGCGAAGTAAAATCATTATGCATCCAACATTTAAAAGAGCGGTGAAAAAGCCAGCTATCAGCATTCAGCATTCAGCTCAAAAAAAATTTCTAAAAATCAATTGACTTGATATTATTGTAAAATAAACAATTAAAACAGTGTTAACTATTGGTCAAAAAGCTTTTAAGCTGATTGCTGAGGGCTGACAGCTTAGTCTTGTGGTTTTTTCACAAGGCTTTTAAACTGCCAGATTATACTTGCCTGCCATAATCAAAATCAATACATTAAAATGACTGTTACGAATTTTTTCCGTTTGAACGCCACTATTCAAGACATACGGGACTCATTAATTCACATATCATTTCACCAACAAACCGAGTCTTTCATGAAAAATGCTCAAAAAGAATTACAATCTCTTACTGTAGTCTTCATTCAGCCCTCGCGGTATGACGACGACGGTTATATCGTACGATATTTCAAAGGTGTTCTCCCTTCAAACACACTTGCCTGCATGCGGAGTTTGACCACTGATTTTACCGGCCGATGGAAAAAAGAAAAAGGAATCGACATCTCGGTCATGCTCTATGATGAAATGGTAGATTCAGTACCCTTTAAGAAAATCGCATCCCGTAACGATGGAACCCATAAAGTCGTTGCAGCGCTGGTAGGTGTTCAGTCGAACCAGTTCCCGCGGGCATCCGATATTGCGAAAAAACTTACTGCCCTCGGTGTAAAGACGCTCATCGGAGGATTCCATGTCAGCGGAGTCATCGCTCTTTTTGATCAACCGTCACCGGAACTACAGGAACTTATGGATATCGGAGTTACTCTTGTCCACGGCGAGGCGGAAACCCAGTGGGAAAAAATTTTAGACGATATAGTGAAAGGGAGTGAAAAATCCCTTTACCGTTTATGGGAATTACCCGACCTTAGAAATAAGCCTATGCCCCGGCTCGAAACACGTTATATGCGGAAATTCGCTTTATCACAGACCGCAACGCTTGACTGTTCAAGGGGCTGTCCGTTCAATTGCAGCTTCTGCACTGTGGTCAACGTTCAGGGGAAAAAAATGCGCTACCGGTGTGCCGACAGAGTTCTCGCAACCATAAGTGAAAATTACTCCAGAGGCATAAACAGGTACTTTTTTACCGACGACAACTTTTCGCGAAACCCTGAATGGGAAAATATCTTCATCGGCATGAGGAAAATGATAGAAGATGAAGGAATGGGCATAAGTTTTATGATGCAGGTCGATACACGCTGTCATTCCATAAAAAACTTCGCGGAAAAAGCATCGAAGGCGGGATGCACACAGGTATTCATCGGCATGGAAAGCCTCAACACAAAAAACCTTGAAGCGGTCGGTAAAAAACAGAATAAAGTTAAAGATTATGCAGCAATGATAGAAACATGGCACAGGGTTAATGTTATGACACATGTAGGGTATATCATCGGATTTCCCTATGATACTCCTGAATCGGTCAGAGAAGACTTGCGCCGGCTCAAAGAAGAAGTCAAAGTGGACCAGGCATCGTTCTTTATGCTTACACCGCTGCCGGGATCGATGGACCATTATAATATGATAAAAGAACAAGCATATCTCGACCCTGACCTCAACAAATATGACTCGTTTCACGCCGCTTTGAAACACCCGCTGATGACCGATGATGAGTGGTTTTCACTCTATAATGAAGCATGGGATTCGTTTTACGGTTTCGAAAATCTGAAAAACGTATTGATCCGCGCAGGCAGGAAAGAATACTGGAATATTTTCAAGAACATCATGTGGTACAAAAACAGCCTGTTAGAACCACGCCACCCTATGATCGCAGGCTTTGTGAGGAGAAAAAACCGCACTGATGTCCGCCCCGGAACAGCAATCATTCCGTTCAGAAAGTTTGCCGTGATACGTATCCGTGAGATGATTGCGGGATTTAAAAGACGTGTGGTGCTCTTCTTCGAACTCCAGGAACTGTGGCTTCTTACCCGTAAACCGGATGATCCTACATTCAAGTTCGTCGCTGATTTCACTTCCGCCCTGTCGGAAATGAAAAACCGTATCGGAAGGGTACATGACAGTGATGAGATGAACTCTCTTGTTTCCTCGCTCAAAGGAATAATCCCGGATTACGCAGATGCTACCGCCCTGAAGGGCAAAGCACAAAAGCGTTTTAAACTGCTCATGAACGAAATGGATAGTTACCTTGACACCATTACATCGAGCGAGCCCTATACAAAGAGTATTACTATGTATTCCTCCTACCTCAACTCGGTCATTCAAAGAGCGGAAGACTTTTCGTTGAAACAGGTTGCCCGACGCCGTAAAATCACCAGTTTCTGGGCGCTTACATGGCAAAGAATAAAAAAGGGTAAATTCCTTCCGTTCACTTTTTCCATTCCAATAATCGTTTTGAGCGCTGTGAGAGATTTCAGAATGAGTCTTTCATTCGCCTATCATTTCAAGAATAAAAATTTCTGATCATATAAAATTATCCATTTCGGAGACGAGCAGTCATGAAACGATCATGTGTCATTTCGGTTTTTGTTTTCATCTTTGTGGCTACAGTTGTCCATGCTCAGGATAGTGTCCCCACTAAAATGACCATTCAAGCAGGTTTTGGTACTGTAACTATGGGTGATGTCCAGTGGCAGCGGTTTTCTCTCCGGCCGGATATTCCAATAGGTAATTTCGGCGTAGGTCTCGATGTGGAGCTTTTTATCGATGAAAAGGGTAAAATTTCAAAAGAAGGCTGGGATTTTTCCAATAAAAACAAGACATGGGACACCATTTTAAGAAAAATTTACTATGTCCGGTATGGGAAACAGTTAGACAGGATATACGGCCGTGCCGGAGCCCTCGATGATGTCTCCTTAGGTTACGGCCTCATCATGGATGGGTACCGTAATACGCTCAATTATCCGGCGGAAAAAAAGGTCGGCCTCGATTTTTTCCTGAAGGATATAGGCACATTCGGAATAGGCGTTCACGGTATGGTGAACTCCTTCGGAGACATCAAAAACAATGGAATGGTAGTGGGTGGAAGGGTCACCGCCAGGCCGTTTAAACCGATGGATAAAGGGCTTATCAGCAGACTGACCATCGGCGCTACTATTGTAAGGGACATCAATCAGTTTGCCGGGCTGAAAGATTCCGATGCCGATGGTTATCCCGATTTTCAGGATGGTTTTCCCGATAACCGAAGCCTCTGGTTAGATACCGACCGTGACGGAATCACCGATTACACTGTTTCCGGCAGCGATACAACGCTTATCGACCCCGATGCCGACGGCGATAATCTGACCGATAAGTGGTACACCGATAATCAAGGGTATGAAACGCTGGACACCGACGGTGTCGAGCATGACGAGCTTCTCAATATCGAGGATAATGTGGATGGTGTTTCGGTTTACGGCTTCGATGCCGGATTGCCGCTCGTAGAAGGAAAAGTAAACCTCGACCTGTACGGCCAGTATGCCGGTATACATACTGGAAATGAAGGCATCGACGGTGGTTGGGGAATTGCTGTTCCCGGATTGCAGCTTCTTGTGGACAGATTCAAGGGACGTATCGAATACCGTCATTTCGAAGGCCGTTTCAGAGGAAATTATTACGCTAATCTCTATGAACACGAGCGGGTAAACCTGGTGAGCGGTAGAATAATCACCAAGGAAATGACTCTCGATGACCAGATTCTGAATGGTATGTACGGCATGATCGGATACAATTTCTACGAACTGTTCAGCGCCCGCGGGACATTTCAGGTCATGAAGGGAGACAAGGAATACCAGGATCTCACCGGAAAAATTGTCATTCAGGAACGACTGCTTGAAAATATCCCTAAAATATCCATTGCCGAAGCATATTTTTATAACACCTATGTCGATATGGACCGTTACAGCATTTTAAATTACACCGAAAACACACTTTACGGCACCCGTATCGGCTTTGAAATCGCACCGTCACTTATCGTTGTCTGGGATACCCGCTATACATTTACACCAAACGGGCGCGGCGGACTGGACAGACAGCGGTTCGTTGGTATAGAAACAGTGGTAAAAATGAGGTAAGCCATGAATGGCCGGACGGCTGTTCTTGAGATTGCATATTCGCTGAGAGACTTCCTGTTTCCTCCCTCCTGCCCTTCATGCGGGGGCATGCTGCCGGGTGATGATATCGTATGCAGTGAATGTATTGACGCGTTTACCGGCGAAGCGCTTAATTATGACACACCTCACCGCACAATGGAGCACGTTGCGGAGATTTCCGTTCTGCTCCACTATAACAGTTCATGCCGCACAATTGTCCATGCGTTGAAATATAACGGGATGCCGTCCCTCGGCCTCGTATTCGGCAGGCTCATGGCCATGAAATTGCTGAAAAAAAGCAGCCTGCCCGGTAACACCATTCTGGTTCCGGTTCCGCTTCATCCTGCCAAACTGAAAGAAAGAGGCTACAACCAGAGCGAACGCCTTGCAGCGGGTTTCGCTTCCTTTTCACAGCACGATATCCGCAGCGGCTTATTGAAACGCACCAGAAAAACAGAAACCCAGACAGCATTAGGCCATGAAGAACGGGCGGAAAATGTCCGTAACGCCTTTGTGTACTCCGGGGAAAAAACCTTAGCTGGA
>SDBS01002586.1_pt1 | contig 18033 bp, 8 predicted proteins | sample 2277091 | NCBI WGS metagenome assembly SDBS01 (sample SAMN10404972, study PRJNA504765) | marine sediment metagenome | isolation source: marine sediment core GS10_PC15, 163 cmbsf | place: Arctic Ocean: Southern Knipovich Ridge | collected 2010 | reverse complement strand
GTTCCCGGCCAGGCGGTGCTCCGTGGGCGACGTGCTGACCGTTGTCGTCAGCGACGAGGACATCGACCAGACGCCCGCTCGCGACAAGGTCAGGGTCACGCTGACAACCTCCAGCGGCAGGAAGCTGGACCTGGACGTGCTTGAAAAGCAGTCGGTCGACGGTAAAGGTAAGGTCCACGATGTCTGCCACACCGGCCAGTTCGTGACGAGAATAAGACTCACCGGCCCCGCCCCGAAGGCAAAGACGCCCAAGCCTGCGCCCAAGGGGGCCAAAGCCGGTGCAGCGGCGAAGACGGCGCCGGCGACAGCCCCGGCGATGCCGAGCATCACAGTCGCCCCCGGCGACGAGATTGTCGTACGGTACCTCGACGTGGAGAACAACGACGGCGTGCCGATCGACCGCATCGGCCGCCTGACCGAGGGCGGCGCGGGCTTCGGCGGATGGTCCGTTATGCGGACGCGCACCCAGTTGGTGAAGGATACCTCGCCCGGAGCGACTATCCTGCGAAACGACCTGCGACGCATCAGCGGCGATCCCGAGATCGAGGTCTACAGGCAGGTCATCCTGCACCTGGCCCCCAAGGCTAAGGCCGGCGAAGACGACGATGAGCCGACTGTTGACCGCGGTCTGGACGAAAACGGTTTGCCCGTCTGCTCCGTTCGCGGTCCCGTGCAGTTCAGCCTGCTGTACCCGCGGTTGGCGAGGAACACGGGCAGCAGGATACGCGTGGCCGCGGTGACCGAGTCTGAGGTGAAGGCCGCCAAGGCCGAAGGACGCAAGACCAAGGGCGCCTACGTCACGATGACCATTCCCGATGAAGAGGCCCTGGAAGCCGGACGGTTCTACGGGACGGTCAATCTCCAGATAGGCGTGCCGGGCGACAAGCTGTCCCTGGAGGCGCAGCCGGATGCGGGGGCTGGCGGCGCGGCGCCGGTTACCAAGACGATCATCGCCCGCGGCGACGACGTGATCCAACTGCGGTTCAGCGACCCCAAGACCGCCAAGACCCGGGTCGAACGGGTCCGGCTGCTGGCCGACGGGCGAATGGAAGTGCTCGAACGCACGATGCGGGCGCGGAAGCTCAAGATACACCTCGGGCAAAAGTTTTACCTTCGCGTGGCCGATCCGGACAGAGATACCACCGGCGCCCGCGACATGGTGAAAGTGGCCGTAAAGAGCAGTTCCGGCGACGCCGTGGATCTGAAGCTGACCGAGACGCTGGCGCATTCAGGCGTGTTTACCGGGACCGTGGAGCCGCACTGGGTCAAGGATCGCGCCGCGGACGAAGCGGCGCGGAAGGCCGCAGCCAAACGTGCAGCCGCCGCGCGAAAAACCGCACCGGCGTCCAGGCCCGCCACGGTGTCCGCCACTGGTCCGGCAGCGACGGCCGGGCCGCCCGCGATCCTCTACGCCGACTTCGGCGATACCGTCGCCTTCCGCTATGTCGACGCCAAGGCAGTTTCCACGCGAGAGCCCCTCGTCCGCGAGGCCGAGGGCAGCATCGTCCACGGATCCAATGCCGACGTGGCGCTGTTCAGCAAGACGTACAAGGACCCCGAGATAGCCGTGAAGGCCGGCTTCCTGACAGCCGAGGCGCTGTTCAATATGGCCAAGGGCGTCCGCAAGAAGGGGCAGAAGGCCCTGGCGGATGAGTATATCAGCCGGGGCAAGGCTATCCTCGAACGGGCGCTTCGGGACTATCCGAACACTACGCTGGTGGCCCAGGGCGAGTTCCTGGTGGCCACCCTCGCGCAGGAGCTGGGCGACTACAGCGAGGCAATCGGCAAGTACTCCGAGATCGTCCAGCGATGGATCAAGAGCCCGTACGCGCCCAAGGCGCTGTACCGCATCGGGCAGTGCTACGAGGCGCAGAAAAACTTCGACCGGGCCAGCGAGGAGTACGTCCGCGTGACGTATCTGTTCCCCAAGAGCCCCGAGGTCACCCTGGCGACGCTGCGGCTGGGCAGGCATTACTTGAACGAGAAGAATTACGCGGTGGCCGGGCGAATCTTCGAAAAGTTCCACGAGAACAACCCGAAGCACCGGCTGGCGGCACGGACGCTGTTCCTGGCCGGCGAGTGCTACAGGATCTCCGAGAAGTACCCCGAGGCGATTCGCGTTTTCTCGCGGTCGGCGAAGGAGTATCCCGACAACGTGAAGATCAGATCGGAATCGCTGTACTGGAAGGGCGTCTGTGCCCGCCAGATCAAAGATTACGTCACCGCCTACCGCTCCCTGAAGCGATTGACGTGGGATTACCCCGAATCGGACCGGGCCGCCGACGCCAGGAAGCTGCTCGGCGGCGACGAGTTCCAGTTTGGCCAGGACGACGAGGACAGCAGCAAATGATCCCGTCGACTGCGATAACCTGAATCGAGTATCAGCGGCGATGCCGGGACCGGCCCCACGGCCCGCCCGGACGAGAGAACAGGATTCGTTATGAATACGACTGGTGCATTGAGCGACAGATCGACATCGAGCCGCGTTGGCTCTTCGGCGGGCCTTTGCCTGATGGCAGTCGCGGTGCTGCTTGGCGCTGCGAGGACGGCTGAGGGTGGGATAGCACAGGGGCGAAAGCTGCTGGCCGACAAGAAGTATGCCGACGTCGACAGGGCCCTGGGCAGGGAACTTCGAGACAAGAAGCCCTCGCCCGAGGCGTTGCGAATCAGTCTTGATGCGGCGATGGCGAGCGGACGGTTCGTCACTGCTCAGCGGCGGGTAACCGCGCTGCTGAAGGCCACGAGCAAGAGCGATTTGGACATGGTGTTCACCGGGGCGCAGGTTGCGGCGCTGGCCTGCGAGGACAGCATCGCCCTGAGCCGATACGTCGACTATGCCCAGAGGCAGACCGCCAGGAGCGACAAGCTCCGCTACGCACTTGGATACCTGGGCGCCCACGGGAAGTTCCCCCAACTGTACAAGAAGTACCTCCGCCTCTGGGGCGCCGACGACGTGTCATGGTCGATGGGCATCGACCTGCTGGGACGCCTGATCTCCGACGGCGAGGTCAACCAGACGTTCGATGTTGCCCAGACGCTGCTGGAGAGCTTCACCACCCCTGCGCGGGTTCGCCAGGTGCACCTGCGGCTGCTTTACGCGGCCGAAAACGGCAGGCTCGGCAGCGACGACCAGAACGTATACGTGCTGCCGATGCGCATCATCGCCCGGACGGTGCCGTCGAACTACGATCCGTACACCCGTCTGCTGGGCCGGGCCGCAACCAAAATCAGCAAGGACGATCTGCTGTCGATCGTCTTCACGCACCAGCACCTGGCAAAGAAGCCGCTGCCGAGCGGCCTGTTCGGGCACTTTAACCAGATTGGCTCGCTGGGCTCCGACGAGAAGAAACTCGTCGCGGGCAGGAAGTTCCTGGCCCTCGAGCCGATCTATCGCGATGCAAAGGATCCGCTCGCTTATGCAGCCTTCGGGGATCTGATCAAGAACCACACCGGCGTGTTCAAGATCAAGGGCCGGGAACTGGTCACCGAGGATGCGGCCGATCGCCTGATCGACTCGGTCGCCGGGAAGGCGAAGGCCTCGGGGAACCTGAAGCGCCTGCTCGTCGATCTTGCCGGTCGCTACCTGAGCCCTGCGCGGCGGGCCACATCGATGCGCAAGCATGCGATGCTGCTTCCGGCTAGTTACATCGGGCAGATCCTGCCCGCAGTGTCGGCCGGCGCCGACCGCGACAAGCAAATCGCCGAGGGCAAGCGCGCCATCTCGGTGTTCCTCGCAGGCAGGAGTTTCGCCGAGAGCGTCGACGCCCGCGCGGCACTGATGGCCTGGTACAACACTGTCGGCGACAAGGCGGCGCTGCTTACGGCGGCGCGGGACTACATGGACCTGTACCCCGTATCCTTTAAGGCAGACAGTATTCACAAACACGTGCTCCAGAGCAAGCTGCCCTCGATCGACGAAAAGGTAGCCCTGGTCCGGGCCCAGCTTGTCCGCGCCGGACCCGGCGGACCGAACACGGCCATGGCGCAGATCGTCAACCGCTTTATCAAGCGATTGTCTCGCAAGGAGCCGAAGTACCAGGCGATAGTTGACCTTTTCAACGCGGGCAAGGGCGGCACGGATGTGCTGTTGCGATATGCGAGCCACCCGCCGTTCAAGCCCAAGCGCGACAGCAAGCGGGCTGCCGCCACGGCAGCTCAGTTCCTTAAGGAATACACCAAGGCCCTGCCGCTGGGCCCGCGTGCGTGCAAGCGGCGCGACGACGTTCTGGCGCTGAGGATATTGACGGACTGCTACAACAACGCCCACGGCCGCCAGGAAGCGGGGCAGGGGCAGATTGCCCGAGCGTGGCTGGCCCGGGCCTCCGGGCCCGGTGCGAAGCTGGCTGAACTGGCAAAGCACCTGACGGTGCAGGAAGCGGCCAAGGTCATGTCTCGCCTCGGCGGCGGAATTCCCCCCGGCGATCCGATGTGGGCGAAGCTGGCTGACATCCAGTTCTCCGGGGCGGCCGAGGCGGCCCCGCTGGCCAGGTTCTACCAGAAGATGGGCTGGAACAACGCCCTGCACCACGTGGCTCGCCAGATGGGCTATCCGTCACGCCGTCAGGGGCTGTGGTGGGACAAGCCCGCAGTGTTCGCCAGGGAAGTCAGCAGGCTGGTCGCCTCGGGCGGCTTCAAGGCAACCGATCCGTCGGTGTTGGCCTACGTGATCGGCTGCCTGGGAGACCCGCGGGGCAAGGTCGCGATCGACGAGAAGACTGTGGCGGTATTGTGGCGCAACTACGCTGCCGTGTCCGGTGCGGCGGACCTGGCCGCGGACCTCCGCGTGCGCGTTGACGTGCTGCGGGCACTGGTGCGGAGCGGGCAGGATGGTGCCATCGACGCAAACCTCAGGGAATTGCTTTCCCGCCTCGGTAAGCTGCCGGTGACGACGCAGGCGGCATACCTGGAAGACCTGTGCGCCTCGCTGGGCCTCAACGGCGAGCGCAATCGCGAGAAGGCCGGGCCCTACGCCCGCATGGTTGAGAAGCTCGCGGACCTTTACTCCCGCATGAGCGACGCCGACTGGGCCGTCCATCGCGTCAAGGGCCGCCTGATTCAGGATGTTTCCACGCTGACGAAGAAGGGCTCTCGCCGCGGCCGCGAGTACAGCCGGGACGGCCGGTTGTTCAAGGCCGTTGACAAGATCATGCCCATCCTGATGGACCAGCTTGCCCGCGGCGCCCGTGCAACCGACCGCGGCGCGGTGGGGCGGCTGGTGATCCACTCGCGGTCCGACCTGGACCAGGCTATCGACCGGGGCGATTGGCGGCGGGTGGTACACGCCGCGAACCTGTACTTCCGCGCGATGCCGCAGTCACGTAACGACTGGGACAGCGCCTATCGCGAGGACATCATTGCCCTGGCCAAGACGCTGGAAAAGGCGAAGGCCTGGGAGGTGCTCTACATCGTGCTGGAACGGATGCGGCGGGCCGGGCCGAGAGAGTCGGTGGCCAAGGCCCTGGCACGGTACCGCACGCAGGCGGCCAACAACATCAGGGGTCTGGTGGCCGTCTCGAAAGGAGACAAGACGTATCCGCTGCACCTGGCCGCCCAGTTGCTCTCGCTGGGCGACGAGGCCAGGGCGTGGCAGCTCACGCGCACGCGCACAAAGCTGCTGACTGAGGAATGGACCAGCTTTGAACCCAAGTACGTCGCGTGGTGCATCGAGCAGATGCGGAAGAACAAGATGACCGCCGAGGGCCTGAGGCTGGCGTTTACCGCGCTGCTGAAAGAGAACGACATGGAGCCGGAAATCGCCGGGCGGATCCTTCTGGCCAGGGGCGACATCTATCGCGACAAGAAGAACTACGATGTGGCCAAGATCGAGTACCGCGCGCTGAGGGATAACCCGCGCTATCGCCAGACCGGCTCCGGCACAGAGGCAACCTATCACCTGGTAAGCCTGATGATCGATACGGGCCAGTACACGACGGCAAGGCGCCTCATCGAGCGCCTGATCGACTCGGTCGACCTGACCGTCAAGGCGGAGGGCTACTACCTGATGGCCCGCCTGGCCTACGAGCAGAAAGATTATGAGACCGCCGCGACCAATATCGACAAGGTCCGCCTGTGCGTAAACGATCACGTGGAGGCGGCGTTCCTCGACGGTATGCTGAAGCTGAAGCTTCCGGGCGGAATGATCAATCCGGAGGTGGAGATCGGCACGGCCGCGACCCGGCGGATACTGATCCCGGGCGAGGAGCTGTCTCTGAAGCTGCAGGATGCGGACTTGTCTATCGCGCGCGACCAGAAGACGATCCCGATTCTCGTGCAGTCCACCAGCGGCAAGGACAAGGAGGTGGTGGACCTGATCTCACTGGCCGGCGGGAAGAACCTCTTTACCGGCACGCTCCGCACGATGCTGGGACAGGCCAAACCCAACAGCGGAGTGCTGGAGGTCACCGGGGCGGATCGCGTCAGCTACGTCATTGCGCCGGACTTCCAGCGGAAGAACAAGATCGACTACCCGGCGAAGTACCTGGACATCCGCACGACGGGCCAGTTGGCGGCCTCCGCCGCCGAGATTCTCACGCCGGAAGAGATCGAAAAGCAACGGTTGGCGGCCGGTCTGGCCGAGGCCGCCACGCCGCAGGCCAAGGCCGCATGGCAGCGCAGCGCCGGCAACATGGTCCGCCCGGGCAACGATATCTACTTCCAGGTCCACGATATCGACCAGGACGTCACCGGCGGCAAGGACACCGTCAGCGTCAAGCTGACCACGACCAACGGCGATGTGATCGAGTCGCTGAAGCTGACAGAGACCGCCGCCCATTCGGCGATTTTTCGCGGAACGGTCAAGACGGACATCCCGCTGCCGAAGGCTCTCGCCTCGGACACCTTCGAGGGCAAGAGTCCCTCGTCGATGATCAACTCCACACGCCCCGGCGTCTGGTCCAGCCTCGCCGACGGCGAAAAACCCAAGTGGGCGGGCGTGGACATGATGAGCTCCTGCGAAATGAAGACGATCACCGCCGAGCTGCCCGACGCCACGCGAATCAAGAGCGTTCGTCTGCTGGCCAGGCTGGCAAAAGACTTCCGACAGATCGCCGGCTTCCCGGTCGTGGGCGTTCAGCGCGGGCTGCGGGCGGAATACTTCGACGACAAGGCCATGACAAAGCTCGTCGCCGAGCGTACGGTCACAGCGTTCCAGGCCGGGCCGGGCGAGGGCGTGGTTGCCGTTCGGTACAGCGGCGTTTTCGTTGCGGCTGCGTCCGGGCAGCACACGTTTACCGTTAAGACTAACGGCGCAGTGAGCCTGTCGGTGGCCGGCAAGGAGATCATCACCGGCAAGCCCGCCGCGGGCAAGGAGGCCACCTACACGGGCCAGGCCGCGCTGAAGACTGACGACTCAGCGATTGGGGCGCGAGGCGAAGTACCCTTCAAGCTGGTTTACCTGCCCGCGGGCCAGGCCGGAAATACTCTGTCGGTGGCGTGGTCGGTCGGCGGCAAGGCGCCGGTGGCGCTGAACCCGTCGGCGATGTATCCCGGCGGCGAGGCCCAGCGGCGCGACGACGTAACGGTGCGCTATGCCCGCCTCATCGACGGCAAGGGCGACGGGGCCGACCCCGGCACCATCGCCGAGTACTTCGCAAAGCTTGGGCGAAAGGGCACCATTTACCGCGATGCGCTGTCGTACACGGCCCCGCCGGCCGACTGGGGCATCCTGGAGATGAGCGGGCATTTCTACGTGCCGAAGGCCCGCTACATGACGCTGAGGGTCACCGGGCGGTCGTTCGAGAACGCCGGCACCTGGGCGGCCATGTTCGTCGACGGCAAGGAGGTCCTGGCGAGGGCCAGACGCGAAGGCAAGGTCAAGGCCGGCCAGCCCTCGCCGGCCTGCACGGTCAAGCTCACCAAGGGCGTTCACCACCTGCGCGTGGCGATGCGCGGACAGGGCGTCTGCGACGTAGCCGTCCAATACCTCAGCGACTAACGCGAGTTTGAGCCCGTACCGGGCACGTGGTTTTCGGCGGACCATCATCCGGCCCTGGCAGCGGCGGTTTCGCCGGCAGGCCACATTGGCGTCAAAGGCAATCGCCTGGTGTGCGAGCTGACGGCCCCGACGCGCCTGCGGGCCGTCCGGTGGGTCTTCGACGACTACGAGGGCAACGCCGTGTCGGTCAAGGAGATCCGCATTACCGATTCGGCGGGCAAGGCGATGGTTCCGGTGAAGGCGGACTTCACCTCCGCGACGACCAACGGAGTCCTTGAGATCGCCCCGGGCGATCGCGTAACGGCGCTGTACATCGACGAGAAGCGTCCCGAGGGCGGCTCGCCCGATCGCAGGGCCGCGCTCTCGACGGGCTATTACAACGGCACGATCGTGATCGCCAACGAAGTGATGGTCAAGACGGATGCCGGCATGAAGACGACGTACTATCCGGCGAGGCGGTGCGGGATTGGCGACTCACTGGCCATTCTTGTGGACGAGGCCGACAAGGACGTCTCGCCCAAGCGGGACGTGATGGAAGTCTTTGCCCAGACCTCCGGCGGCCAGCGCCTGACGCTGAAGGCCCTGGAGACTCCCGGCGAGGTCCGCAAGGATGCCGGCGGCAAGGAAGTGGCGGCGCACCATACGGGCAAGTTCGTTGCGCTGTTGCGCGTGGGCAAAGAGGCGGGCAAGGGCACGATAAAAGTCGCCCCGGGCGATCGAATCACCGTCAGCTACATGGACCGCGAAAACTCCGATCCGGGCGTGGCCATTCACCGGCGGTACGAACTGTTCGAGGGGGGCGACCCGCTTGTCGAGCAGATTAACTTTGAGCGTTACACCTCCGAGCTGGTTCGCACGGAGGTCGAGGACGACCCGGACAGCATCCTGAGGACGCGGGGGGAAAACCACGCGCCGAGATACATCTACAAGCGCGTGCTCAGGGCCGCCGAAGCGCTGCGGGCCGGGGCCAAGGGCGATGAGCCGCTGGTCACCAGCATCCGTGCGCCGGTCGAGTTTTCCATTATGTATCCCGCGATGGCCAAGAACACCGCGAGCACGATCGATGCCACCGCATGGGCGGAGTCGGAGATGCAGGCCGCCAAGACCGCCAAACGCGAGCCGCGAATCCTGAAGATCAAGATGGCCTGCGGTTCGACCGGGCTGGACGAAGGCGCCTTCAGCGGCACGATCGGGCTTCTGGTGGGCGTGCCCGGCCAGGACCCGGGCCTCAAGGGCGACCAGGCCCTGGCCATCCTCGATACGCGCGGCAAGAAGGCCGCAACCGAGGCCGACAAGGCGGCACAGGTGATGGTTGTCGTCCCGGGCGACACGGTTCACGTCAGCTATAAGGATCCCGTCAGCGGCAAAGAGATCTCCAACAAGGTCAAGCTGCTGTCCGAGGGCGGCTTGGAGGTCGTGGACGCGAAGATGCATCTGGAGCTGGAGCAGATCCGCATGGGCGAGAAGTTCTACATTCGCGTCGATGACACCGACCGGGACGCCACGCCGCAGCGCGACAGCATCAAGGTGAAGATCGCCAGCGAGTGCGGCGACACGGTGGAACGGACGCTGAACGAGACGCTCGGCCGCTCGGGCGTCTTCACCGGCTGGGTCGAGCCGAAGTTCGTTGGCGACAAGGTTGGCGGCAAGGTGCCGCAGCCGAACAAGACCGACGATGCCCTCAGCGCGTTCTTTGGTGACCAGATCAGCTTCGAGTACGTCGATCCAGCCGGCGTGAACTCGGCCGTTCCGGTTACCCATACCCGGCAGGGGCGGATACGCCGCGGCTCGGACGCCCAGGCGGACCTTTTCAGCAAGCGTTTCAAGGACTCTGAGATGGCCGTCAAGACGAGCTTCCTGATGGCCGAGGCGCTGTTCGAGCTTGCCAAGCAGAGACGCAAGCTCAACAAGCTCGACGCGGCCGACAAGCTGATCCAGCAGGGTAAGGAGCTGCTGGAGATGACGATTCGCGACTATCCGGACACGAAGCTGAAGACCCAGAGCAAGTTCCTGCTGGCGAACCTCTCGCAGGAGCTGGGCAAGCATGATGAGGCGATCGCCAAGTACGCCCAGGTGATTTCGATGGCCCCGCAATCGGACTACGCGGCCCGCTCGCAGTTCAAGACCGCGCAGTGCTACGCGGCGCTGAAGAAGGACGAGCAGGCCTGCGACGAGTACGTCAAGGTGACGTACGTCTATCCGAACAGCCCGCTGGCGCCCAAGGCGACCATCCGCATGGGCACCTACTACCTCCAGATTGGCCAGCGGCTCAAGAAGGATGAAGAGAAACTTGTTGAGGCGATGAAGAACTTCCGGATCGCCTCGCAGATATTCTACAAGTTTACCCAACGTTATTCCGCCCACGCGCAGGCGGCGCAGGCACTGTTCCTCTCGGGCCAGTGCTCGATGGAAATGAAGGACTTCGCCGTGGCGGCCGTCACGCTGAAAAAAGTCGTCGACGACTTCCCCGCCAACAAGTCCGTGCGGGCCGAGGCGATGTACTGGTGCGCCGAAAGCCTCTACAACGTCCGCGACTACAAGGGCGCGTACAAGATGTGGACCGAGCTGATCTGGGCGTATCCGGAAGTGCAGCGGGCGAAAGAGGCCCGAGGACGCCTGGCCAGCGACAAGAGAATGCTCAAGCTCGCCGAGCAGATGTGACCGGAGACGGTAGTGGCGTTCAATAAAGACAATCCGGGCGGGCGGCTGCTGACTGTGGCGGTCCTTTGCGCGGTGACGGGTTCCGCCGTGGCGCCGGCCTTTGCCGCGCGGCGCAACAAGCCGGCGCGGGACGACCGCGAGGGATACATTCCCATCGAGGTCTACAAGGAGATGAGCGTCTTTGAGCGGGCGGCGTACGACAAGGCCCTGAAGCTGCATCGCGAGGGCGAGTACCGCGTGGCGGCCGACCAGTACCGCAAGTTCGCCATGCAGTTTGAGGACTCCGGCGGCATGCCCTATGCCATGCTCATGACGGCCAGATGCCTGCACAAGGATCGCAAACGCGTGACCGCCATCAAGAAGTACACCGAAATCCTCGACTACTTCCCCGAGAACGTCTCGGTCGCCGTGCCCGCCCTGTACCACCGCGCCCGCGCCAAGTTCGAAAACGGCGACAATCTCCAGGGCTACAAGGACTATCGCATACTGGTCGACAAGGCCCCCTACGTGAAGCACCATCTGGGCATCCCCGCCAAGCTGGCCCTGAGCGACTATTACTACGACAACAAAAAGCAGGAGCAGGCCGTCAAGTACTGGAAAGACCTGCTCAAGCGCGACATCGACGACCGCGCGCGGAAGGAACTGATCGTCAAGATCCGCCGGTGGTACGTCACGAACGGCAACTTCACCGGATATCAGCGATTCAGGCTCAGCGACGCGGACCTGAAGAATCCGCAGACCTATCCGGCCCAACTGGTGGTCATGAAGGAGATGGTCGGCTCCGTTGACAAGACCAACCGCGAGCTGGCCTACAAGGCCTACAAGTTTTTGGCGACGAAAAAGGGCGTCTATGCGGGCGGCAAGTGCCTGCTGGACGGCGGGGCGGGCGGCAAATACTCACGGGGGTATTACGAGACGGCCCTGGCCTTCCGCGGGGCGATGCCCGGCGACGAGTTTCAGCGGCTGGCGCGGGAAGCCCTGGGCGCCTTCGCCCGCCTGACCAGGGGCGACGCGCGATACTACACGGTGGGCTGCGGCCTGGCCGAGCTTATCGGCGGCCCCGAGGGCGACAAGCTGAACCAGGAGATGGTCAAGCAGTTGGGCATGGAGAAGGACCTTGCCAAGTACGTCGACCGTGCGTGCAAGGTTGCCCACCAGGCCGGCGGCCGTACCGCCGACGTGCTGCACAAGGCCATCGTGGCCCGCATGGGCAAGGAGCCGGACGACGAGAAATTCCTGGCGATCGCCATGCCGCTCAGCGCCGAAGGCAAGCTCGAGGGCTCGCAAGCGTTCAGGCCGATGTCGATTCAGATTCTGGGTCGCATTGCGCGTCGTCCTGCGGGCAAGGGGCGGGACGACCTGTACTGCGCTTATATTCCGGCGTGGAGCGGGTACGAGCAGGGCTACAAGCTCGTGGTGCGGATCGGGCACGTGAAGCGGCGTTTCATGCTGCACCTGGGAATGCTGGAGCACCAGAAGAAGTGGAAAGATTACGTCCCGGTACTGGACGAGTTCGAGAAGAACACCCCGTCGACGACCGAGGGCATCGAGACAAAGAACTGGATCCGCAAACGCCGCGCGTCGGTCTATCACCACAAGGTGCGTCGCTTCGCCGATGCGATCAAGCTGTACTACGAGATCAACACACCGCCCGGCACGCTCTGGTCGATCCAGGACTGCTACGGCCGCCTCGGCAAGTGGAAGCAGCAATTGCAGGTGCTCGGCGAGATTGAGGCGTCGTTTCCGCCGGAGGCCCCCCGGGCCGGCCAAGCCATCGTGAAGGTATTCCAGAAGCAGAAGATGGACAAGGAAGCGATCGCCAAGTGCCGGACCATCATGAAGGTCCACAAGGAGCACGGCGTGTCATCGTGGGCGCACCAGGAGCTCGAGAAATACGGCAAGGCATCCGGCGGAGGCGTGCTGGATAAATAACTGAACGACCAATGAAATATGGCGGCAGAACAATATCCTTTGCAAAGGAAAGTACCATGAGAAACGCGACGACCAGCAGTAACGTTTTGACCTGTGCCATGATTGTGGGGATGGTGTTGGCTGCCTGTGCGGCTTCGGCGCCGGCGCAGAAGGCGTCCAAGGCCGAGGCCGTCCGCGCCTTGCAGGATGTCAAGGCCAAGAAGATGCTCGACCGGGGCCTCGAACTGCTTGAAAGCAAGCAGGACGAGCGTGCGGTCAAGCTCCTGACGAGCCTGCCACGCCTGTTTCCCAAGAGCCCCGTGCGTTTCAAGGCCCACATGGCCCTGGGCAAACACTACGTGGAAAAGGGCGAGCACGATCGCGCGATCAGCCAGTTCAACGGCGTTAAGAATTGCGAAGACGCCGACATGAAGGCCGACTCGCTCTATCAGACCGGCATCTGCTATTTCCGCATGAGCCGGTACGACAAGGCGTTCGCGGCCCTGCGCAAGGTCACCAACGAGTACGCCGGAAGCGTCTACGCCAACGAATCGTTCTACTACATCGGCCAATGCCACTTCAAGCTCGGGCGATGGGCGAAGGCCGTCGAGGCCCTCCAGCGGGTGGGCACCAGCATCTCCGGCGACAGCCAGAGCAAGACGGACGTTGCGGCCGAGGCCGGGCAGGAACTGTTCTTCAAGGTCCAGGACAAGGACCTGGTCGTGCTGAACCGGGACGGCAAGATTGCCGCAAAGGTGGTCGCGGCCAGCGGAGACGCCGAAACCGTCACGCTGACCACTCTGGGCAAGGACCCCAGCCAGTATATCGGCAAGATCCCGACGAGGCTCGGCAAGCCCAAACCGGGCGACAACGTGCTCCAGATTATCGGCGGCGACACCGTCAAGGCGACCTACATCGACGAGAACACCGAGGAGGGCGAGCGCAACCAAAAGGTGCTCGCCAACGTGCGGATGGTCTCGACGGCTGCGGCGGGCTTCACCGACGGGGCCTATCGCGACTACGTCGAGGGCGTTATCGGCAACACCGAGAGCTTCCTGCGCGTCAAGGACATGGACCGCGACGTGACCCACGGCAAGGACGCCGTGCGGATTACGGTCTCGACGCGATACAAGGTCAGGCAGGAGGCCGCCGAAGTGATAGCCTCGGACACCGCGGACTACGCCGATGAGCAGCGGCGGGAAGTCTGGAAGGTCCGCGACAGGGTGACCGCCACGCTGGTCGAGACAGCCGACCACAGCGGCATCTTCGTCGGCAAGCTTGTCCCGCGCATCGTCAGCGATCCGACGGGGATCGACCCCGGCGACGCCGCGCTGTCGGCGATGAAGGGCGACGAGATGGTCTGCGTGTACGTCGACGACAGGCACATGGGCGGCGACGATCCTGTCGAGGTCAAGGGCACCACGAAGGTGTTCATCGGCAAGCCGAACGACGTGTCGATCCGCCACTGGCTTGTCGACGACCCGGAGCAGAAGGCCCGCAAGAACCTGATCGAGGCCAAGATCTACCTGAAACTCGCGGGTATCTTCAAGGACGTGGGCTTGCAGGCCAAGGCGTCGGTCAAGGCCGACCAGGGCCTCAAACGTGTGGACGAGGTGATCAAGTCCGGCCTGAAGGCGAGCATGGACCGGTCGATCATCGAGGAGGCCTTCAGCGTGAAGTGGGAGCTGCTGCTGGTGCAGGACAAGCTGCGTGCGGCTATCGGCGTCTGCCGGACGCTGATGAACCTGTTCCCCAACTCCACGCTGGTGGACCGGGCCCTGCTGAAGATCGGCCAGGCGAAGATGCAGGGCGGTGACTTGGGCGGGGCGGTCGGTATCTTCCGCTCGGTCGTGAGGCTTAAGACCTCAACGCTCAAGGCTGAAGCCCAGCACATGATAGCCCGGGCCTACGAGCAGAATGCCCGTAATGCGGCGGCCAACGCCAAGGCCAGAGGCAGGAAGGCGAACCTTGCCGCCGGGATGGGGCGGGCGATAGCGGCCTATCAGCAGTGCGCGGAGAACTATCCGGATTCCGCCTTCGCCGGACCGTCGCTGGAGAAGATCGCCAACTTCTATCTGATGACCAAGGACTACACCCGCGCCGGCGAGCTGATGGAGCGCGTGGTACAGGATTACCCTGACGCGAGTTTCCTTGATAGAATGCTATTGAACTGGGCCAAGGCCGCCCACGGCCTGGGCGATACGGCGACAACCCGCGCCAAGTGTGAGCAGTTGCTGGCCGAGTATCCCGGCTCCGCGCTGACCGGCGAGGCGATGGCCCTGTTGAAGTCCATCAAAGGCGCCGGCGGCACGGAATGAGAGGCGCCGCGGCGTCAGGGCAATACGCCTGACAAGAACGCCAAAACGCCGTCAGGCGGAAGGAAGAACTGAAAGTGTTGAAATACCTGATTGAGGGCAGCGTGCTGATGTTGCCGCTGTTGGGCTGTTCCATCGTCGGCATTGCGGTGATCATCGACCGCATCCGGGCCTTCAGGTTGGCTGAGTCCGATACGTTCCAGATGCGACAGAAGATTGCGGAGCTGCTGGAAACGCATCGGATCGACGACGCCATCGACGAGTGCGGCAAGTACAGCGGCCCGGTGGCGGCGGTCATGCTGGCCGGGCTGGACAAGCTGCGACGCCTGGTTGACCTGAAGCGGAGCAATACCGAAATCGAGATAAACGTCTCCAAGACGATGGAGGACTATGCCCCTCACGTGCTGGAGCCGCTGGAGAAGCGGCTGAACCTGCTGGCCCTGATCGGCATGATCTCCCCGCTGCTGGGCATGACCGGTACGGTCACGGGCATGATCCGGTCGTTCAGCGAGATTGCCCAGGCCGGCGGCTCGCAGACAGAGGCCGCCGCCAGCGGAATCGCCGAGGCGCTTATTACCACCGCCGCGGGTGTGATCATCGCCCTGCCGGCCCTGGTCGTGCACAACCTGCTTATCAAACGCGTTGACAAATTTACCCTCGAAATCGAAGAGGGCATCACCGAGCTCAACGATTACGTGTCGCTCAAGCGCGGCGTGGAGTGATTTTCAATGGCCCTGCGGCGCAGGAAACGATCGGCCGAAGCTGAGGTGAACGTCGGACCCTTCTCCGACATCGCCTTCCTGTTGATCATCTTTTTCATCCTGACCACCACGTTGAGCATGATGGCGGGCAACAAGCTGGACATCCCCTCGACGCGGGAAAGCCGGAAAGAGTCGCCCGTCGACCAACCCACGGTCACGCTGTCGGCCGAGGGAATCTCCTGGGGACAGGATCCCAAGAACATCACGCTGGACGACCTGCGCGTCAGACTGATCGAACTGAACCTGCGGACCAAGCCCTCGGGAAAGCGGATCGTGGTGCTCAGCAGCGCCCCGACCGTGTCGTACCAGCAGTACTTCGAGGTGATGATGGCCGTCAATGACGCAGGCGGCATTCTGGGCATGGTGGCCGAGGCCGGCCAAACCGAGGCAGAGGACTAACCGGCGATGGGCGTAAGGCGGAAAAGACGACTGCCGATGATTGTGCCGCTTACCTCGATGGGAGATATCGCGTTCCTGTTGATCATCTTCTTCATTCTGGCGGGCATACCCAAGGGTCAAAGGTCACTGACGCCGCCCGAGGCGCCCGGGCTTGGTGAGATCCAAGCCGCCGTCACCGTCTCAATGGATGAAAACGGCAAGTGCTACCTGCAAGGCGACATAGTGGCCGTCCCGGCGCTGCAAGGCATGGTCAGGGACCACCTGGAAACCCGCAAGAGCAAGCTGGTCGTGGTGGAGATCGACAAGTCCCTGCCGTTCGAGGCCTACAGCGAGGTACTGATGGCCGTCAGCGAGGCAGGCGGCACGCTCGGAGCGCGCGGCATCAAGATCGGCCCGTGAAACCCGCGGAGTTAAATACGATGAGCGACATCCAGCACAGCAGTTCTCAGCAGGCGCCCGCCAGCGGCGCGGTCGATCCGGACGAGCTAATGGGCCGGGTCAGCAATCTGCCCATCCTCAAGATAGTGGGTATTTCCGTGGCACTCCACGTTGTGCTGATCGGCATCACGTCGATCGGCTTCCTTATGGACTGCTCGAAGTACAAGACCTGGCACCCCGACGTCGAGATCCGCCGGATCGCCAAGGAGCAGCGGGCCCAAAAGCTCCTCAAGGAACGTGAAGACGTACAGAAGAAACTGATCGCCGATCAGAAGAAAAAGTCCAAGGGCGGGACTTCGGCCGGTACCAAGCCCGCCTCCAGCGTCGAGAAGAACGTTACGCGGAAATCGACGACGCTGCCGGCCAGATCCGGCGTGGGGCTCGATGACATCGACGACCCCAAATAGTCACGGAAGCGCCCGATGGCTATCAGATCAATACGGCCAGCCAGAACCTTCAACCAGCAGGTAGTCGACGGCGCGTGTGAGGCACTCGGTCTGCTTCACGCAGGCCTCGCGTGGCTGTTCCGGGGCATGGGGCGGTGCGCCGCCAGAGTCATCAGGCCGTTGCCCTGGCCGGTGCGGCTGGCGGTTCCGATGGCCTTCCTCGGCGGGGCCTTCCTGCTGATAAGCTACGGCGGGTGGCCGTGGTACCTCCAGGTCCTGGACCTCACCAAGGAGCTTCACGCAAGTGTCCTCGAGCTCGGCATCCTCGGCGTGTTCGATCGCTTCGCCTTTGGGGGGTGCGTCTTTGGCGGGGTCCTCATAGTCGGCGCCGCGGCGGCATTTATCCGTCACCGGGCCGTTCTGTATCTGCTTCGCGGCCTGGCGATGGTTTCGGGCGCATTCTGGCTCGTCCTGCTGGGATTCCTCTGGTACTTCCCGGAACTGGTCAGCGGGACGTTCGCCAAGAGTCTTGGCGGCGTTGAAATCGCCCGCCAGTGGCGAACCGAGCAGTGGGTGATGTGGATATGGGTCTGGGTGCCGTTTGCAGGCGTGGCGAGCGTGCTTCTGGTGTGCACGTGGCTGGCCAAGGTCAGCGAGTACTATACGGGCGCAGCGGCCGACGCGCCGCTGATCGGCGACCGCATCTACAACAACCTCCGCAGCCACGGCAGGGACCCGCGGTATCGCACGAGCATGTATTGGCCGATGGGGCTGTACGTGGTGATCCTGTTCGGCCCGATGATTATCAGGGGATGCGGGTGGGAAAAGGATTACAGCATTCCCAAGGGCAGCGGGACGCCGAACATAACCATTGTTAAGGTAAAGCGGATCAAGCGCAAGAAGCCCGAGAAGCTCGTGCTGAACATGAACAGCCCGATTATCTGGGAGCGCCCCAAGCTCAAGGACATCAAGATTCTCCAGGAGGTCCTGGAGGACACCGATGTTACGTACCAGGCCAGCAGGAAGGTAGGCAAGCTCGGCGCCGGCGGGGGCACCAAGGGCGGCTGGCCGCACGGGATGGCCGACGCGCGCGTGCGGTTCATCCGCCTGAAGTACGACGGGGGCAAGTGGGACGTGAACATGGGGCACGGCGCCGACTACAACCTGCTGCTGGAGTTCCACAAGCTCACCGGTTTCGATATCGCGCCCGGCACCGAGTACAAGGAGAT
>SDBS01002585.1_pt1 | contig 18043 bp, 30 predicted proteins | sample 2277091 | NCBI WGS metagenome assembly SDBS01 (sample SAMN10404972, study PRJNA504765) | marine sediment metagenome | isolation source: marine sediment core GS10_PC15, 163 cmbsf | place: Arctic Ocean: Southern Knipovich Ridge | collected 2010 | reverse complement strand
CATAAGTGTATAGGTTTCTTTCGAGAAATGGATATTGTTGAAATGAAAAAGGGTCACCTCTTTATTCATACAACCGACATGTCTAAAACAGAAGCAATTACAACTTATGAACTGTTCTATGTAAGAACTAGGCAAGCTTCCTTCATGCGGCTCGTTGCCCGTGAATACCGGGGACTGGATCATAATGATATGAGATCCTACGATAGGGATACTAAATTACCAATTTGGAGTAAAGTTCGAATAAAATAATGAGTTTTAGAGTTTTCATACATGGTGAAGAAAATAGCCGCACATTGGCCCACTTGTTTGAAAAAACAGGCGACTCTGAGTGGACTATTACATACCCTGGGGTCGAGCAAAATGGCATCTGTACCATAGCCTCTACTCTTGATGTTGCGGTAGCACAGTTTTTAAGTCACAGATATGGTATTGATCAAGCAGAGTTTCATATAACTCAATTAGGCGAAAATTATTCGACTACTTGCGACGGCGATTACGATTGTGCAGTACGAAGTGGGAGATTACCACGTAGTTGGCAAGAACCCTATTGTAGTAGGGGCGCGGTTACTAGTTCCAGTTCTGAAACTACTTGGTGGTCAATTCCAAATTCAACACTAGATCGTTTTACTGCTGCAACTCGTGATGCAGCAGTACGACTTGGAGAGATGTGTGACTCTAGTTCAATTCAATCTACTTTTCCGAGACGCAAGTACCTTACTATGATGCCGTATAGTAGTTATGAGAAAACATCTAGGTGCCTAACTATGAAAGACCTGAAGCGCATGCGCGTTGTGTCTTTGCGTGTCTTTTATGCTATTAAAAACAGTACCATATTTACTAAGACCAGTTATGAACGATCTGTACACTTGTGGCGAGAGCATTTTCAGTCTTTAATTCGTTATGGTATTATGATAGGCAAGGAGATTAAGCTTCGAGGGGGTACGGATTCTTCTATAGCAGTGTTCCAAGCCCTGTATATTAGGGGTACATTCTCTAAACCAACTTGGGTATACTGGCCCAGACTTCAGAGATCGCATCGAGCATATCTCAAGTTACGGGAATATAGGAGTCAGGCTGCAAAGTATATTCATGAACACTGTTTAGACTCTCAACATCCAAGTCTACATCAGTACCTACGAGCTCGTAATATGCTAGATATACGTAATTTAGATTGTTCGAATATTTTTAATATACTATCATCATCTGAATTAGGTGTGGGACACTATGGCGAAATATTTAATGGTGTTGAGGCAGGGGAATCTTTTGTTTTTCCAGCGAGACTTTAATGACTCATGAGTTACCTAATTTTACTCCGAACTGTGTATTAGAGGTATTGGAAAACACTACGGCCCCGGCAGCTTACTGGTTATTACACCTTATGGACTGTCCAAATGAAATGGTTTACCTTGAATGTGGTGAACTCATCTATGTTAAGGATTTAGTTAAACAGGATTCTATATGTTACTTAGAAGCAACCGCCGTGAATGTTCTATTCTGGGGGGGGCCACCCAATCAACTAGCTTGGTATCGTGGGACACTTCAAAATTTAATAGCGGATCGGATTTTAGACTATTATACAAAGAATTCATTAGAAGCCCTAGTGGAAAAACTTTGCTTGCACGTACATTAAAAGAAGTAAGTAATTTTAATTGTTCTAGGTGTATTATGTATTTATCCTATATTTTTAATAGGGGGACGTCTCAAATTAAAGTAGGAGAAATTAGAACAACTCCTCTAGGGTTTCAGGCAGACTTAAAATCTACTGATATGTTACCCGCTGATTGCATAGGGCCAATTACTTTTTTAGGGGGTCCACCTACCCAGCTTAGACTTTATAAAGGAACATTTGTAACAATGCTACAAGATAGTATACTCAGGGCAGTATATACTAATGATACAAAAAGACTAGTCTTGTTACGGGATGCACAGATTCTTAATGCTTGAAATTATTAGTCAAAATTTTGATGATATAATTGCTATTGATGCCTTAGGTATTCTTGTTAATGAATTTGCTATGGAAGATGAAGAGATTATGTTTAACGGTACTCAGCGCACTGTTTCTATTAAGAATCTTAGAGTTGAGTATGCTAGTCTGCCAGGGGTTCTTGCAAAATATGTTTCGCCTATAAAATTCTGGGGTGGTCCAGGTGCATTGCGGGATTATTATACGGGGAGCCTAATGACATTGTTGTGTGACCGGATTCTAAACGCATGGTGTTATAAGGGGCTGTATGCCGATTTAGTAGAGAGTTATACGTGTTAACTACAAGTGATATTAATTCTGTTATTGAAGCCTTTAGTGATGTAAAAGCATTTGAAGCCCTTGAGTGTCTTTGTACTATTTTCAAGGCCTCATCAGCTTGGGTACAGGTTGATAAAATAATGTATCAGTTAGTAGATCTATATGACAGGGATGAGATATATGAGGATCTACTAGCCAATGAGTTCCCTTTGGGGTTCTATGGTGGACCCCCCGATAAGGTTAAAACCCATAAAGGTACACTCTTAACCTTATTAGTGGACCATTTTTTATATGCATCCATTAAAAATCAAAAACAACGTATTGCAGAAGCTATACAGTATGTCCAGATGTAGAATACCGAGTAAATACATATTCCAAAGACTACATACTGACTCGGCTTTTAGGGTTCTGGAAAAACGGAAACTTTTAGACGACAAGGTTTATATGGGAGATGCTACGAGGCATACTACTCCTAGGCTTCTATTGGCTCGTTGTAGTTGTTTTTTAGCTCGGGATATTGGTCCCCTTAAGTTCTTAGGGGGTCCACCTGGACACTACAAGTGGTATCAAGGATCATTACTTACAGTTGTTTTGGATGCAGTATTCCAGGACCGTGCGGAGGAGGCTCGTTGTGGGTCAAACACATAGAAGAAGTGATACTTTTGGAGATAAGAAGCAACAAAGGGATCGTAAAAAACTTCTAAAACGGAAAAGAAAAGAAAAGAAACGCGAGAAGAAACAAGAGAGTTATACTTCTTATTGGATCTAAGAGGACCATTAATGTTTATTACGATTGTAAAACCAGACTTTGAGATACTAACAAGCCCAGAGGGACTTGTTGAGCACATAGAGAGATGTGGCCGAACATGCTACAAATCCGAAGATAAAATTACTCCTGACTCGGCAGCTAAGTTTGTACAGCATCTTATAAAACTGGGTCATGAGTCAGTACTTGAACATGCAGGTATGACGGTTAGGATCATTTGTGACCGCGCTTGCAGTCACCAGCTAGTGAGACACCGGATTGGAGCTTACAGTCAAGAGTCACAACGGTACTGTAACTATGGCAAGAAGGGCTTTCAGTTCATTGCCCCCAAGAGTCTTGAGATTCCTGTGGGAGAATATCATACGGCTGGTACCCTTGAGTGTCTTGGACCAGATGATTGGCTGTTTAAGAACAAGACTCCCCAGTGGTGTGATCGTTGGTTCCTAGACCACCCAAAGTCTCGCTGGTTAAAAAATAGATTCCGAGACTGTTATGAATACAAGTGGTGTTTACATGATGGCATGAGGCCAGAGGATGCGAGGTCTGTGCTCCCCAATGCAACTAAGACCCAGGTAGATACTACATATAACATGCACCAGTGGAGACATGTTTTTCGTGAGCGGGCTTTGAACCCTCACGCCCAATGGCAAATTAAAGATATAATGCTAGGCATCTTGGAAGAATTTACCGAGTCCATGCCCAGCCTATTTGGAGACTTAAAATGAGTGAGTATGTTTTCGTATACGGAACATTGAAGCGCGGCGGCATTAATGAACGCTTAATGGAAGGCACGGAGTATGTTGCTGATGGGGTAATTCCAAATGCTGGATTACTAGCCATGCCTGGATACCCTGGACTCTTGTTAGGAAAATGCCCGGAAGACATGTATGCACGGGGGGAAATCTATAGAATTGAAGGGACTGAATTATATGAATCTTCAGCATCCATGAATAGAGACCGTGTATTAGCTACACTAGATACTCTTGAACAAGAGGGTCTATTATACAAGCGAGTAGTAGTTCCAGTGTTGCCTATTGCACCGGATGAATCTTTGGATGCGGATAGGAAATTCATGTGTTGGGCTTATATTCTATTAATGGATTTACCACCTCACAGACTAATACGGGGTGGCAATTGGGAAATGGGAGACGATATCGAATGCTTAGGATAGAACCACGATTTTGTACAAAAGATGACCCTAAGGATATGGTGGAATGGGATACCAGAGATGCCATAATCCGCAATGGTGATGAGATTGTTTTCAAGCAATTAGGTGTTGAAGTTCCAAAAACTTGGTCCGATACTGCATTAAACATTGTAGCTAGTAAGTACTTTTATAAAGGGCATGATCCAGAGACAAGTGTTTTCCGGCTAGTTCACAGGGTGTGTAAAACTATTTCACAATGGGGTACAGAAGATAGTTATTTTAGTGCCAAAGACGGTGAGATTTTCTATAAAGAACTAGCCACCTTGATGTTAAAACAAATGGCTTGCTTCAACAGTCCGGTTCTCTTTAATGTTGGTCTCCATGCCTATGGTGTTACTGCGGAACCTGCTAATTGGCGATGGGACACCGATGGGGCCGTTCCCTGTCCAGATCCTTATGAGTACCCGCAGGTGTCTGCCTGTTTTATTCAGAGTGTTGAAGATAATATGCAAGATATTATGGAGCTTGCTAAATCACAGGCCATGCTCTTTAAGTATGGCTCTGGTACTGGTACTAATTATTCTTCTCTTAGATCAAAGCATGAAAGTTTGTCAGGCGGTGGGAAGCCCTCAGGGCCTCTTAGTTTTATGCGAATCTCAGACTCGGTGGGTGAGGTTGTAAGCAGTGGGGGGACGACGCGTCGAGCGGCAGCCATGAGAATCTTAAACATTAATCATCCAGATATTTTGGATTTTATTAATGCTAAAGAAGATGTTGAGAAACTGGCTCGGGCACTAATTGCACATGGTCATGATCCTGTAAGTGTTTATGCGCTGTTACCATTCCAGAATGCAAATCATACGGTTCGTATTTCCGATCAGTTTATGGATGCTGTAGACGCTGGGAAGGCTTGGCATACTAAGTTTGTTAATTCAGATTACTCAAAGATATCGGAGTTACCAGCCGAGGAGATCTGGGATTTAATTGCTAAGCGTGCGCATCAGTGTGGTGATCCTGGAATTCAATTTGACGATACAATTAATAGTTGGAATACAGTTTGCGAACGACAGAATTCTAGTAATCCTTGCCTAAGTCGTGGCACAAGATTACTAACATCTAAAGGCTGGATTAAAGTTGAAGACCTTAGTCCCACGGGTGAGAAAACTGAGTGCGATATCTTTGATGGTATAAGATTTGTACCTGGAAAAGTTTGGAAGACTGGACATAAGAAACTACTACAGCTAACAACCAGTGGTGGAAGAACATTGGATGTAACGCCGGATCATAAAATCTATACCACTGAGGGTTGGAAAAAAGCCAAAGATTGCTTAGATACAAGTATCCCTGTAAACCAATTAACTAACTGCAACTTACAAGGTAATACCAATCTACCTAAAAGTATTGCAGGGGGTAGTGGAAAATTTTATAGTCATTGTAGTACAGTTATTATGGAATCTCTGGGATTCTTATTAGGTGATGGGTCCTTACGCCCAGACATCGATGTTCTAACTGTATACTACACACCTAAGAAAGATTCAATTTTTATAGAGAATACAGTTTTACCAGTACTAAGTGACATTGCCGCCCCCACCAATAAAACTTATACACCTAAAAAATTACCTGACAGGAATGGATACACACTATGTGGTAAAAAGTTATGTAGTTGGTTACGTGATATTGGATTCCCTTCAACAAGATTACCTGAAAGAACACTGCCTGAATTTGTTTTTAGGATAACATTAAACGCACAAGCATCCTTTCTACGTGGTTTATTTGGAGCCAATGGTAATGTATTAACAACAACTAGAAAAGCCGTATTGTTGGTTTCTGTATGTAAAAAACTATTACAGGAAGTTCAAATTCTCTTACAGTCTATGGGTATAAAAAGTAGTATATACATCCATAATAAAGAAACCGATGTCCAATGGCCAAATGGAGTTTATACTAGTAAAGAGTCTTATCACCTTACAATAGACCAACAGAAATCCATTTATACATTTTCTAGGTTGATTGGCTTCCCACAAGAGTGCCAAACAAGTAAACTTTTGAGTATAATTGACACGGGAGTACGTTCAAGTTGTTGTAGTACAAAACCCTCAATAGAACTAATTACTTGTATTGAAGAAATTGAGCCTGATGTTGTATATGATTTTCAAGTAAATACAACCTCAATGGGTTTAGCAAATGGGTTGCTTGTACACAATTGTGGTGAGTTCTTGTTCATTGATGACTCTGCCTGTAATTTGAGTAGTATAAATCTCCGTAAGTTCCAAAAGTCAGATGGCACTTTAGATATTGAATCATTTATGGCTGCCTGCCGCTTGATGCTTATTGCTCAGGATATTATGGTAGACCGAGCTTGTTATCCGACTAAGAAGATTTGTGAAAATAGTCATAACTACCGTCCACTTGGCCTTGGATATACTAACTTCGGAGCATTCTTGATGTCTAGAGGTATCCCTTATGATTCAGATGATGGTCGTATGGTATGCTCGGAGGTTACATTAGCCTTACATAGTGCTGCAATTGCAACTAGCGCTGAGCTTGCTTGTGAGCTTGGAACCTTTGAAGACTATGACATGGAAGTAGGGGTGATGCATTTGGTATTAGATAAACATCTTAAAGCATCAGATCATATACACCCTGATTATAGATTCGAATTTTGGCGGGCAATAGATAGTGCTAAGGCTAATGGTTTGCGCAATGCACAGTTGACAACCCTTGCGCCGACTGGAACAATAAGTTTCCTCATGGATTGTGATACTACAGGCATTGAGTCAGAGCTAGCTCTTGTTAAAACTAAGACTCTTGTTGGTGGTGGTACTATTCAACAGGTCAACAGGTCTGTAGAGGATGGGTTAAGGGCCCTTGACTACACAGATGATGAAGGTATACCCCGAGCATTAAAACACATACAAGATGGGCGACTAGACAAGTTATTGCGAGACTCTGATGCAAAAGTATTCCAAACTGCTCTAGGTAATAACCCGCTACCCTGGCAAGCACATGTTAAAATGGTAGCAGCGGCTCAACCCTTCTTGTCAGGGGGCATCAGTAAAACTATTAACATGCCAGCAGAGTCTACTGTTGAAGATGTTAAAGCAGCATTCAAATTAGCTTATGATTTGGGTCTTAAGAGCATAACTATCTATCGTGACGGGTCCAAAGGTATGCAACCAGTAGTCGTTGAGTCTAAACAAGTAGACCAAGCAACCAGACGATTTCGATTACCAGACACCAGAGAATCAGTTACCCATAAATTTACAGTTGATACTCATGAGGGGTATTTTACTGTGGGGTTGTATGCTGATGGTACCCCAGGGGAGATATTTATCACGATGGCCAAGGAGGGTTCAACCATTAGTGGGTTGTTGGATAGTTTTGGTATCGCCATTTCAATTGGATTGCAATATGGTATTCCACTGAAAGTGTTTGTAGAAAAATTCAAACATGCAAGATTTGAGCCCCAGGGATTTACAAAAAACCCTGACATCAGGTTGGCAAAATCAATTGTGGATTATATTGCTAGGTGGTTGGAGTTACGCTTCTTGAATCTTGAAGAAGAATTAGATGCTTGGGAGGCTGCTAGTGATGAATTGGATCTAGACGCCCCCTTGTGTGATAATTGTGGTAACATGATGAACTTAGTGGGATCATGTTTCTTATGTAGTAATTGTGGGACTAGTGGAGGTTGTAGCTAATGTATTTTATTGATATTTCTAGGTACGGCTATGGTACACTTTTTCACTGGGGGTTTGAAAACATTCCTACCAAAGATGAGGTTAAGGAAAAACTTAAAGCACTAGGAGCAGGGAGTCTTCGATCTAATCAGTATGATGAAGCAATGGTAGTTTTGAGGCGTTGTGGTATACCCCCGGTTGGGGAAACTTATGAAGCTAAATTCCCAGTTCAAGATATAGCTATGGGAACTATTACACTAAAAGAGGTTAACTAATGAATGCTGAGCAAGGATTATTTGTAGCCGGGCAGACGTACCCGGACGTGCTGGTTTGTTTTAGCCAGCCTAATGGGGCTCTAATGGACATGGCAGGCCGTCACGCACGGTATCAGGCTGCTCTTCAGAGAATGGGACATCAATTGTGGTGGACCCGTAGAGTCGAACTACGGTGGCGTGTAGGGCCTTATAACTTCGAAGAGGTTTGTGCTGACACCTGGCCTCACCAGGAACATTTAGCACCAGTTGAAATAGGTAGACAGATGTTCAGCACTTGGAGCAAGTCACCTGTGGACTGGAAAATTGTAACTCGTAAGAGTAGGTATTTTGGATATGGGATAGCTAAGTCCACTCGTGGTATTTGGTATGCGACAATAATTGTGTGTAATTAAACTTGACAAGTGGTATTTTATAGTGTATACTATAGTATGAAGCATGTACCATTCAAAGATGCCGGGACTATTAGAGTAAACTTCAAAGAGGCAACTCCAATGAAACCTAGACAAATTACCCCACCAGATGAATCCTGTAGGATTCCTGAGCATGTAATTAAGGTTTTGTGTGAAGCATGTTATGAGATGAGTGCCATTCGTGCAAGGGACGGAACACCCAAGGGGTCTTGTGTAACTCAAGAGTATTGGGATGATATTATAAGCCGCTTAGACAAGATTGTACTAGATGAAACAGGGCACACGGCCCATTGTCACCCGAGTTTGTATGGAAATTGATATTAAGTTCCCGCCGTTACCAGAGTTTTCAGAAAACGGGCTAATGGTCGGTATGGTTGTTTTTATTATCTTTTGGATAATTGTTTGTATTTTATGAGGAGTTAAAATGGGTAGTCGATTTCTAGTAGAAGTATACCAAGGGGGTGAATGGACACCTTTTTTGTTGTGGGGTACAAATACTAATTTTCGAGGAACACTTTTGAAATTAGAGAAGTACTGTCATAACAAACATGTCAGTATGGATGCACACCGAATTCGCCGCCTAACAGATGAATCCGATATTATTGATGCGGGTCGAGCTATTGAGCAAAGTAAACATGGCAAATAATACATATCCATACGAATTGTTCTTAGACTTAGATTCACTTATACTTTGTACTATTGATATTCATTATGAGTACATTGAAGGCCAAGAGTGTGTGTTCTGCAACCAGTGGGAAGATAGTATTCCTGGTATTGCACCAGAAATTATTTTGCAAGGTATCCAGGTTCGGAAACTAACAGAACACAAAGTTAAACAATTATTGCATGTACCTAGGGAAATGAAACTACTCAACAAGACTCTATTAGGTAAGATTCAAGACGAGTTGTACGATGACTCCGAGTTGACTTTAGCCTTAATAGACCATGCCAAGGGTGGCTTATGAATGAATGCTATAATACAGACGGGGAGAAAATACGCCGGGTTGGTGTAGCCTCAAGATGAAGTATCAACGACGACCAGAATTTGTAGATGCAGTACGGTGGTGGAACCACGGTGACCACCCAGCAGTTGGAAAATACACCCACCCATTTCACAAACGAATTCTTGGAACTCTCAAAGATGAGCTGGTTTATCCTGGTAATTGGGTAATTACATATCAAAGTGGACATATAGAGACATTAGGTAATCTTGAATTTGAAATGCGTTACATGCCGGTAGAGGTGTAATAAGTGTTCGGAATAGGTTCAACAGAGTTGTTAGTTATTAGCGGGATTATGCTTTTACTGTTTGGTAAAAGGTTGCCAAGTGTAATGAAATCTATAGGCCAAAGTCTCTCAGAATTTAGAAAGGGGTTTGAAAACTAATGTCACAACAATACTATTACGCAGTTGGTACAATTTTTAAGGTTTTAGACCCTGATGGGGTTATCACTGAGGATTGTGCGTTCTTAGGTAAGAATGGTAGTTTTACTGATAAAGGCCTGGCTAATGCTGTTGTGTATTCCATTGAGTCTCAGGCTCTTAAGCTGGCTCAACAGGCACATGGTAGAGTTATACGAGTTCACCATGAGTTTGTAGACCAAATGGACATAGACATCGAGAACTAATCATGCGTACATGCGAAGAATGCCAACTCCTTAGTGCTGAGGTTTATCCACGCCAGGGCGAGATTACTCTTTGTGATGTATGTGACTCCGATAGATATGTAACATGTATAGCCTGTAGTGCAACTGGTTTGCGGGACGAGTATATACCCGGGGACCATGAGGGGTTCTGTTGTTTCAGTTGTCATTCAAGGACTTATATTTTCTGTTTTGATTGTGGTAAAGTAGTACGACGCCATGTGGCCCAAGAGTTTCATGGTAACTCTTATTGTTCTGATTGCCCTCAGGGACGTACACAGACTTGTGATAGGTGCCACGAATGTCATGTGGACTGTGTTGATAATTATAGTGGGGTTTTTTGTGCTCAATGTTGGGAAACCTGCTTCTCTGACTGCAATTATTGTTCTAACTCCTATTCAAAAACAGAGCTACATGAACTTGAGTCGGGGGAGTACATTTGTAATCATTGTGAAATGGAAATACCTACATGGGATGCTATTGATTTTGTACCCCTCCAATCTCACTATGAAGAGATAGGATCTAAGAGAACTTTTGGTATTGAGATAGAAACATCTAATTGTAAGGGTTTCAGTAGCCTTAAAAACAAAATAATCTGGGCTTGTACTGATGACTTCTCCATTGCTGGTAAAGAATTTATTACACCTACCCTTTATGGTGATGAGGGTCTTCAAGAGATTCGCAGTTTCTGCAAAAAGGCTAATGATCTAGAATGGAAGTCAGACACTAACTGCGGGTTGCATTTACACATGGGTATTGGGGACTTAAGCCCCGAGGAACTAAAGCGGTTGGCATTTGCGTACTTGCATACATATAAACTGTGGAGGCAGTTTATTTCTGCCCGACGAGCCAATAATAGTATGTGTGGACCGCCGGGGTACCCGTTCTCTGAGATTACAAAAATTGATATACAAGATTCCGAAGAATGGGAATACTTTGCAGCGGAGAGGGATCGTTTTGATGCTATAAATTGGCGGGCATATTTGACCCATGGAACTATCGAACTTAGGTTGTTGAATGGAACCTTAGACGCTGAGTTAATTTGTAATTGGATTAAAACCCACACCAGATTCGTTGACTTTGTAATTAAACACACAATTGATGAACTAGAACTGATGTTAGATGGCTCAATTTTATATCAGTTTTCGGCCCTTACAGAGATTATTGGATCAGATCTAGCTACTTACTATGTGGGAGTAGCAGATACCTATCAGTATAAAGTACGATCTGATTTGGAATCATGTTGTCCAGTTTAACTTGACAAACACCGTAGTATAGTGTATACTTACAGTAGAGGCATTAAGAGTGGCCTATTACAATACTCTGTTCTTAAAAGGTTTATTTTATGTGCGGACTATTTGGAGCAATATCCCCTAAGTGGGACCCGAGTGTTATTCGTACTCTTGCGATATGTAATCGTGAGCGTGGTACTGATTCCCTAGGGTTCTTCGACTCAACAGGTCGAATGATTAAGGGGGCTAGTGATCCGATGCAGGTCTTAGGCCAAGAGAATATTACTCGCTGGCTAGAGGGCTCAAAAGAGGGTACGGACAAGAATGATCCTAGTTGGTTTATTGCAGGGCATACTCGATTGGGTACCCGTGGGGCAGCTAATCGTAAAAATGCACACCCCTTTCGGTATGGTAATATCATAGGATCCCATAATGGCATGGTCACGGCTTCTATGGACTATGCAGTAGACTCTATGATATTATTCGATGAACTCAATCAGGCCGGGGGGGATTACCAATTAGGACTAGAAGGCATTGCTGGTTATTGGGGCTTAAGCTGGTATGATGGTACTTCATTTTACCTACAGGTAAATAATGCAGACCTTCATATTACTAAAATAAATGATGCTTGGTATTATTCTTCTGATGATGAACATCTTATTGCGTCACTAGGGTATGATATTGATACTTACAAACTCAAAGATGGGGAAACATATCAATTTACATTTGTAAACGGTGAAATTGTTTTCAAGGAGTTGGAACTCTTTGTATCTAAAGCTGTCATATACACTAAAAAGTACTACTCACATACTCCTTGTGACGCGGTACCAGACTGTTATGAATGGTCGCGCAGCCACGCATCATCTGTAGTTAAAGATTTACCCGTACAGGAATGGGATAGTGAGTGGCGCGATTCTTGGGAAGATTATTGTAACGAGGAAAAACACATAGTTGGTACCTAATGGTTGACAAAGCTTTCATTTTAAGTGGGGACGTTAAATTTGAAATACAAAGTGATGCCTTGGGTGTAAGTTACCTGTATCAAGTACGAAAAGTAGACGGGGATTTTATTGTACATGGTGCTTGGTTGGGCGGAAGGCTGCACTGCTTAGGTAAGTTATACCCATCCAGTGGCCACCTCCTACGGACTACAAAAACCCTTAAAACTAGACACCTAAAAGTTGCTGATAGTTTTCGTTGGATTGTTTCGTTGTTATGGTGGTCCGGTAGTCTACCGGACGCGTATACTCTTAAGCCTGTGGAGGCTGTATAATGATGGATAACTGGTCAGATAAGATCCCAAAGGGCACAATGGACCCGTGGTTCATTTTAGGGCAGGATGCCGAGATTCTTGATGTAGCATCAAGACCAAACACCCTGTTGTGGTGTCTTCTTGAACCTGACAAAGACTTCGAGGTCCTAATAGGTACTATAAATGAATTTGGTAAACATGAAATTATTGGACCTTGCGGTTTGTATTACCATGTTGAAGGAGAGACTACCTGGATGGTTACATCCCCCATGGATGGTTGTGCTAGGAGGGTAGGTGTAACTGGAACACCTGCTTCATTTATTAGGTCTCGCTTAACAACTATGCACCATAATAAGAGATTCGATGATCTAACAAATTTCCGTCAGATTACAGTAAGTGGGTCTGTGGTATGAAGTTCTTAATCCAAACAATAAAGGGCGAAATCGTACATGATTTTGCCTTTACGCTACTTGAAGCGCTACGGTACCATAAGTGGATGGGGCGGGATTATCACATGTATATGACTACTGAGTATGGAGTAGACGAACCTGGGTGGATTCCTGTAGGGTCTGTTGAGTTTGTTCAGGACTATCTTAAATCTGCTTATGATCTTACTGTAAAACCTCGTAATGTTCCAGTGGAATTGATGCCCAAGCAGTTTAGTGGTAGGGCAATGCGTAACACCCATATTTCAAGACCTACTAATGTTACTTCTCTTAATATACATATCAAAAGTAATGATAATATCAAACAGGAAATTGATCTAACTAAAGTCCCACCCGGTAGTTATCAAACGAGTCCAGTTCAAGATTACATTAGCGAGTGGCGGACTTTTGTTTGGCGCGGGGACTTGGTTGGACTCCAGAACTATGCTGGTGATTTCACTAAGTTCCCGGACTTGAACCAGATTAGGTATATGATGAAAGCTTTTAAGGGGCCTTGTGCTTACACTCTGGACCTAGGAATCTATGAGGGTACTTATGTGGTTGAGGTCCACGATTTCTTTAGTGTGGGGTTGTACGGGTTCGCTGACTTACAACTATTGCCTTTGCTTCTAGGGGGTTGGTTCAACGAATTCTTACGGGAGAACAAATGAAACAATATGTTGAAAGACAACTACCAGAAGTAAGAGCCATTCAATGGTTTAAGCATGGGGATGTACCGGGGTTAGCAGTACACCCGAACAATCCCGACAACGCTGTGATAGACATTGATACTAGATGGGTGTGGGACATACTGATGCCGGGGGACTATTATGTTGAGCATCGCGCAGGCGCTATTTATGCTATGTCTAAAGCCGTCTTCGAGCAGCGTTACCTTGAGTATGTAGAATGAAAAAGTATATTCCTGTAAACCCTGAACCTGTAGAAGCCGTTCAATGGTTTAAGCACGGTGATCATCCCGAAGTATACAAGAATCCAGAAGATCCTACAACGGGACTAATAGACCACGATAGGGATGCAATGGGGTACCCCTTGCAAGATGTAACGGTTGTTAACCCAGGTGATTATGTTCTCCAAGATTATGAGAGGCAGTGGACACTTAGTGAGGATGATTTCAAAAAAGAATACAAACCTGTGAGTAACAAATGAAAAAGTACAAAAAGAGACTCACCGACTCAGTAATGGCCACTCAATGGTTCAAACCAGGGGACCATAAGGGTGTGTATGCCCTAGCACCCCACCATGATCGAGGTATAACTGGGGGTGGAGTAAATGTTGTACCTGGGGATTATATTGTTGAGAACCACGGTGAAATTGAGGTTTACACCCTTGCAAACTTTGAACGCCTCTATGGACCCGCCGTACCTCAGAACCTAACAATCTATTACTCCGTACAAAATGATGGAGATGGTTCTGCACACCCTGAATTTATGAGTAGCCGGGTACTAGCTGAATGGGACCAAGATCATATGGACGAGGGGTGGGGCGACGAAAGTTGGGGCAAGTTGGATCTGGTATCTGATTCACCGATAACGGTTGAAAAAGTACACAGTATAATTGGATATTATCTTTGGAAAGAATTAGATGAGTATTGGCCTGATAATCATAAAGCAGAATTTGAAACTAAGTTTTTCGCTGATGGTGTGCCGAAATTTGAGGCCAAGATTCTAGAAACTTGTGATCAGTATTACTATGTTTTTGTTGATGGTGTACAACACTACAAGGAGCGTGGCTGGAATCTGGCCAGGGGATTTGAAGTCACTGAGGTTGGTCGGACAGAACTTCAACACAAACTAGACAGTATGGAGACAAAATGAACATAACAATTATTGGAACCGGATACGTTGGGCTTGTCACAGGGGCTTGTTTTGCCGCTGTAGGTCATAAGGTAATTTGTGTTGATATTGATGGGGCTAAAATTAGGTCATTGCAACAAGGGGTCATACCAATTTATGAACCTGGATTAGAAGAATTAGTCAAAGAGGGTATAGCTTCAGGGGGTTTGGTGTTTACAACTGAACTTGTAGCTAGTGATCTTATTTTTGTATGCATTGGAACTCTAACTTTAGAGGATGGTTCAGTAGATTTAAGCCAACTCTGGACGGTACTTGATACAATTAAATCACAGGCCAATAGTCCTAAGATTATTGTCATAAAGAGCACGGTACCCCCGGGGACTAATGCCGAGGCCCACAAACGCCTAAGTAACCATGTTATTGTCAGTAATCCTGAATTCCTACGGGAAGGGCAAGCAATTCATGACTTCTTTGAGGCAGATAGAGTAGTTATTGGCACAACTAACCGGGTTGCACAATTGACTCTTGAAGAACTCTATTCCTTCAGCCCCCAGAAAACTTCAATCCTAATAATGGGACCAGAGGACGCCGAGCTAACTAAATATGCGGCCAATAGTTTCCTTGCAATGAAGATCTCGTTCATTAATGAAATAGCTAATTTGTGTGAGGCTATGGGAATAAACATTGACAATGTTCAAAAAGGTATGGGAGAAGATGAACGAATTGGCTATGAGTTCTTGAAACCAGGACTTGGTTATGGTGGGTCCTGTTTTCCAAAAGATGTGGATGCTTTAAGAGAAATTGCTAAGAAGACAATGGGTGGTTCTAGTCTTTTGGATGCCATACATAGTGTTAATAAGGACCGTGCCTATCAACTGTCATGCACAATTGCCATAGCTATTGGTGGGGATTATAATTTTAATGGTAAAACGATTGCTGTATTAGGTGCTGCATTCAAACCTGGAACTGATGATGTTAGAGAATCCCAAGCCTTGAATTTAATTGATCTATTACTAGGGGCTATGGGTAAGCCCCTTATAAGAGTGTATGATCCCCAAGCTATGGATAACATGCGAGCCGAGTTTATTGATTGGCCTAATCTTTATTTTGCCCAGGATGCCCAGGATGCAGCCAAGGGTGCTGATGTACTAGTACTGGCTACCGAGTGGCCTGAGTTCAATCGGTTATCTTGGGACGATATTAAGAGTGTAATGCAGACTCCTATAGTGGTGGATGGGCGGAACATGTTTAATGCTGAATGTTTAAGGAAACGGGGATTTACTTATTATGGAGTCGGTAGATAAACAAGCATTGAAGGACTTTGGTGCTAGTATAAAAAACTTACCACCAGAAGAGCGCAAGGCTGCTGGTATTAGGTTTCAAGCAATGAAAGATAATCTACCAGTTAAAGAAGCAGTAGCTCCCAGGGTAAAACCTGATTTAGGACCCGAACTTTGGTCCTTGAACCTGGGTCCTTTTGGGTATGGAATGACCATGTATGAAAATGAATTACACATTGGCGCGGTAGACAAACACGGGTATCCTCGCCGCTCGGTTGTAATCACAGGAACTAACCTAAAGGTTAAATAGTGATAAGCCTTAAAGAGTGTATAAAACTACTTAAACAAAAACCTAAGGGTACCTCTTTTTATGCAGTTTTAGAATTGATATACAGAAATTACATGCTTAAACTGTTATTAGAGAACACTGAACTAAAGAAACAACTTATGAATAACTTATTTACAAAATTTGAAAAAGAACTTAACAATACAATTGGAGCCTTAGCTTACAGGTCTATGGGTGTTGACGAACTAACGTACACCAGAGCAATGGCAGAAGCCCTGTCAGTAATATCCGAAGGGGTCGAGATGCGATTACAGGAACTAGAAGATGAAAACTTGTAGCATTTGTGCCCGTAGGGTAAACCTCAACGCATGGATATCGGAGTATGTAGAGCATAGAGATATTGTAATGTGCTTGTCCTGTGCCCAAGAACGTAATTGGGTTAGGTGCGAAGCTTGCAGAACCCTAATGCATCCAGACGATCAAAATCATCACTCAACATTAATTTATTGTAATCAATGTTTTGGTGCTGGCGCTTCAAGCTGTACTGCTTGTGATACACAAGACCTAAAAATTAATATGTATGAGGAGGGTGAGGAATTCCTTTGTAATGATTGCTACTATAATCCTACTTTCTACTGTCAGTCTTTACATGTGTGTGATAGCTATGTAAGGACTCAAAGTGAACGTCATTATGGTATTGAATTGGAGACTTCCCAGTGTGCAAAATACCGCACCCTTAAGCAGGCTAATTGTTGGGGAGCAAAATTCGACGAAAGCATAGTAGGTAAGGAATTTGATTCTCCTAAAATGCGAGGGGATCGTGGGTTTGAAGCGGTAGCTGATATTTGTGATTTTGCTAAATCGCACAAATGGAAAGTAAATAACAAGTGTGGTTATCATTTACATGTAGATGTGTCTAAAGAATCAGCAAGAAGTCTGCGAGCTATTGCGTATGCTTATGATCGAAGCCTCCCTGTCTGGAAAACTTTAGTTAGGGCGTCTCGGATAAATAATCATTGGTGTAGACATCAAACCTCGCATACAGAGCAGTATGTTGGATTAACTAATAAAACAGCTTGGAAGAAGTTTTCCGAAGAGTGGGCTAGGCGACATGAGTGGATAAACTGGCAAGCCTATTGTGAACATGGGACTGTTGAGGTTCGGTCTCATGAAGCTAGTCTCGATGAGACTGCTATCTGTAATTGGGTACGTGCTCACTTGGCTTTCGTGGACTGGGCCAGTAAAGTAGGGTGTACCATTGTCAAGGAATCCTTGGTAGGAGACAACTATGAGTTATTTGATCAAGTGGCCGAGACCTGGAGTCAGGGGGGGTGTGAAGACTTAATTGATTACTATGTGGAAAAATCAACCCTTGATTTGGAGTTAGTATGAATTTATTTGAACTTGGTACTCCAATTTGGTACGCTAAGATTGGTATGCTTAGGCCGGTACCTTGTGAGTATGTTGGCCCTGTTAAAATAGATTTAGGGGGTTATTCAACCATGCAGACTGTGCGATTTGGTGCGGGTAATTTAATGACTGTTTCTTCTGCACACTTGTACACTGAGAAACAGGTAGCTATAGACGCGAT
>SDBS01002584.1_pt1 | contig 18045 bp, 13 predicted proteins | sample 2277091 | NCBI WGS metagenome assembly SDBS01 (sample SAMN10404972, study PRJNA504765) | marine sediment metagenome | isolation source: marine sediment core GS10_PC15, 163 cmbsf | place: Arctic Ocean: Southern Knipovich Ridge | collected 2010 | reverse complement strand
TTCACGAGACTTTGGGCTTGAAAAGCGTTTTAGCGAAAGGTAAGAAACTCCCACAAAAGAAGAGTAGAAACAAAAAGAACAATTTTGTCGGGTGAAGATTAGGTTAAAAATATATGAAAAAAATTAGTTTTTTTTTTATTTTAGATTGGAAATTGTCCACGGTTGTATAATTCAAGAAGAATTTTTGCTTCATGAATGGCATCATCCGCAGCTCTATGTTTTTCAATGTAGTCAATATCTGGGAAGAAAAAGTCCCACGCTTCTTGACAGCTAGGCCATTTATATTTACTTCCTCCATTTGGGAATGGTATTCTACATATATTTGTTGCTGTCAACATTATACATGGTAATTCTATAGGAATCTTAATCTCTCTAGCTTTTAAAAAACCCAGATCGAATGACTTATTGAATGCAGTTGTTGGGTTTAGATTGCAAATTTCGTCTATTTCCTTTTTTAAATCATTAAATAGTGGAGCATCTTCACTATCTTCAAATTTGAGATCTGAATTGTTAAAAATCCATGAATCCCTATGTTCTTCCCCATATTCGGGTTCCTTTACAAATGAATCAAAAAGAATTTTAGTTTCACCGTTTATTAAACTTAATTCGACAATTCCTACTTCAATAATCAAATCTTTTAATGGATCTAACCCCGTAGTTTCGATATCTATAACTGTAACTTTATTGTAATCGTTTAAACTCATAATTCGCTTGTTAAATTATTTTTTTTTTTTGTTAAACAATCTTACTAATTAAGAAATGGAGTTCTTCTATTTATATTGAATTGTTAAGTAGTAATTATATTAATCATTGAATAAAGGTATTATATTTACTCATTAATAAATCAAATTAATATTCTATATAGAATAAAAACTTTTAAACAATTTTTTTAAATAAATTTTAATTCATGACAGAAAAAAAAGATCATTTAATTGGTATTCGATTTACCAAAGAAGAAAGGCAACTTATCGAAAATTTTGCTCGAGAACGAAATTGCACGATTACAGAATTTATAAGAGAATCAATTTTTTCACATATTAATAATTTAGCTGATAAAGTCGGTAATTTAGATGTTGATGAATTTTTAATTAAATTTAATAACATTGAGGAATCAGCAGAAATTGTCTTAAAAAGCATAGCAATATTAAAAAAAAGATTAGATATTTATGATTTTGAGAGGGCTAAATTTGATTTTACAAAACAATTAACAAGCTCAGAAGAAGTTAAAGATGTATGAAATTGCTATTAAATAAACTCACATTTGTAATTAAAGGAGCAACCGGAGAAAAATATCTCATAAAAACTTTTGATCATTAACTTAACACATCATAATTTAATTTCCTTAAGGAAAGGGAGTAAATTTATTTTCTGTAAATTCATTTATTAATAAAAGATCAAATACAATATAGTTATTTTTTTATGACTATTCCTGAAAAGTTAAAAATTGAACTTGAGAGACTTGAAGAGAATGCTGTAATAATTGAAGAATCCGTAAAGGTATTATTTACCAAGGTACCTTTAATTTTTCATCCTTTCTTACTGCTTTCGCCTGAAACTCCAAACTACAGTTGGGGTATTCTAAACACAGATTTAAATAAGTTTCAAACAGAATTAATTGGTAAATATCGAAGTTGGTTTCAATCTTCTATTAAAATTGTAGAAACATACTTAAATACTGATTTGAAGCAATTTGTATTTAATTACCAAAATTCTAAAGAAGATTGTATTAATAATCTATTACATCTTAATTTTAAAGTTTGGCGTAAAAACAGACAAAAAATTATAAAAAGATTTGAAAAATGTTTTTCGATCCAGAGGAAGATTTTAAGTAGCATTAAATTTTTAGAATTTACTGAATCGATTGCTTCTGATTCCGAATCTTCAAATGAAAATATAGAATATAATAGCAAAGTCTTCATCGTACATGGCCATGATGAAGAAATGAAAACTAATATTGAAACTATAGTAAAAAAACTTGAGTTAGAACCAATAATTTTACACCAACAACCTAATGAAGGAAGAACAATTATTGAGAAATTTACGAAATATTCTGAAGTAGGGGCCGCAATCATAGTATTATCACCAGACGACAAATGCAAAGGAAGTGAACAACAAGGGAGACTTCATAAATCGCGTGCTAGACAGAATGTAATTTTTGAGATGGGATTTTTTGTAGGAAGATTAGGGAGGGAAAGAGTCATAATTTTGTATAAAAAACAAAAAGATTTCGAATTTCCATCAGATTATCAAGGAGTGTTATATATTCCATATGATAGTAAGGGGAGTTGGAAACTGGATTTAGTAAAAGAACTTAAATCGTTAGGTTATTCTATTGATGCGAATCTTTTGGTTTAATTAATTTAGAGTTTCATAGGGTTTTAAAATTTAAGTTTCGACAGTTAATTGATGTTTGCCTATTTGGAATATTCACTCCACTTCTTTCTCTCTCCACATATCTCTGTGTGATTTTTTTAATGCATCAATATGGTGATGTAATTCCTGCAACCATTCCCTAAATATATCGTTCGTTGCAGAATCTCGCCATCGGGATAATTTTGCGTAATCTCCATCATAAGATTGATCATAATTATTCCCACCAAAAGTGCGTATTCCAATTGAAAATTCTTGAAAAATTTTGTTTCTAAAAATAATATCTTTATTATGCTGTATAATAAGTCTCTTAAGAATTTCAGGGAAAATTTCTTCGCTACTTGAATTTCTGATTAATCTACCTAAAAGTGATCCTAACATGGGTGAATTTAGCTCATAAAGGCTATCTATCTGATCAGCAGTGAATTTTAGAAGAATTTTTGGATTGCCTGAAATTCTAAAACTATAGGAAACATCATAGTCGTCAGGCATTTCACCCCCTTCTTGAGGAATAGAAAAAAGTTTTTGAGTAATATGAAATATTTCATCAATGAATTCATCAGCGCATTTAATCAAAAAATCGTCTCTTCTATGTCTTGATGCTTGAAATCCTGCTTTTAACCAATTGTTAAAAGATAATCTTGATAAACGACCAAATTTTATGAGTATATCAGTATTAGATAATTGGGAGATAACATTTCTTCTGATTGGAAAAAATGTTTCAAGGAATCTTTCAGCCAGGTCTTCTCTTAACAAATCCTCATTTTTTGATAGTAAACTTTCTAATCTCCAAATAAAGTTGAGATAAAAATCCACAGGATATTGGTCTTCAGATTCTATTTTCTCTCCAATATGGTTAATAGCAGTTATAAGTAATAATATTTTATCACCAATAAACACTGATGGGGGTATCTCTTTATAATGGATAATTTCTATCATTCTGACTGGCTCAATTTGGCGTAATTCAAAAAGTTTTTGATACTTAACCCATCTAAAATCGTTAAGAAGATTACCTGTTGGCCATAAGATTCTGTTAAGATAAAGTTGTATATTCGCTTTGTTCCAGTTATTTTCTAAGAAGTTTTCCCATTCTTCCTCATTTATCATAAAAAGTGCATTCCACAATCCATGAAAAAAATCTGATTCCTTTTCAATAGAATACCTTTCAATTAATTCTAAACATTTTTTTATCATAGATTTAATTTCATCTATAGATAGATGGTTTTTGAGATTAGTACCAAATTTATAACTTCTTACATGATTTTCAATAAGGAGTAGTTTGGTTATTTCTACTCTATCAGAATCATCCATTTCAATATATCTATTCATTAATTGACTTTGAAGATTATTGACATAATTTTCTCTTTCTGATTGATCAGGAAACATGGAAGAAATTTTTATATCGTGAACCCACAATCGCATATTCCTACGATAAAAATCTAATGTTGTTAATCTTTCTTCCAATTCTTCTTGGAATTGAAAAATCAGTGACAATTGCTCACCTGAATATTGTCCTTGCCAAACTTGATTGTTAAATGCTCTAAGTAGATCAATATGATTTATGAAAATAAGTTTTTTTTTGCTATCATGTCTAAATATTCTCTCGAATAACGATTTGATTTGGTCCCATGGTATATATTTTACCCACTCTGACAAGTTTCGATAAAAATAATCAAACAATGACTCATAGATGTGCGCATACTCAACAGGTTGATTCAACCATTCCAAAAGAATTTGATAGGCTTCTGCTCGACAATTTTCTAACTCATCGTAGCTCTGACCCTCTATAATTGTTGTATGATTAATTTGTAAAGCTCCATCTCTAAATGATCCTGTTATTGACCAAGATTTTTGCAAAAAGGTCTGTATTGCTCTAAATTTGAGTATTTTAGTTGCTTTTATATAGTCTTCGGACCAATCTTCTGACCAAACTAAATTTTGGATATAATTCCAACGAGTGCTTACCTCTACTTCTCCTGATAAAGAGTAGCATTGCTCCAAATATCTGTCTAATGCCAATTTTCTTACACTAAAGTGAAGATCCGAAAGATGTTGCTCTTCCTCAACGATAATTGGTACTGAGAATTTAAAAAGTATATCCATGGATTGAGTGAAGAAGTTATTATTTTTTGAGGTTTCATTCAAGAACCAAAGTACATCATCCTGGGGATTGCCTGGTAAGAAGAGTGTACTCTGAAATGGAAACATTTCAGCAATTTTATTTGGCGATAGAGGGGTAATCCAGCTAGATAATAAATCTAATGCTCCTGAGGGATATAGATATCCAACTCTTGATAATAAACGAGAACGTTCTCTATCTCGTAATACCGAAATATCTTGAAATAAACCAGATCTAGAAAATATATGCTTTCCTATATCTCTTACTCTTTGAGGGTTAAGTATACCCCTTGTGCTTATTCGTTCTATAAACCTTATTTTGAGTTCTACGAGATCAGAATTTATGATAGAGGAGAAAAAATTATTGAATCTAGACTTATCAAGCAATAAATATTCAAAAGATTCGCTAATAAGGTTGTCTGAGTCGACAGTTAAATATCTTCCATATTTTCTTAAAATAGGCACATCGCTCTCAACTAAAGCTTCAAAAATTGTATTAATTTTCTCAATCGAGGCTTGTTCATTTTGTAATAGAGATAAAAATCCTTCTCGAATTGATTGGAATCTCGTATCTCCTTCAAATTCTTGACGCCATCCTAAGAATGAAAATAATGAAAGTAATTTAATGGATTCATCCATCAAATCAATATTGAGATCGGCAAATAAAATATGGAGTCTCTCAAAACCAGGACCATCCCTCGATCTTAACTTTGGAATAATTTTTTTTATTTCACCCCTTAAAATAGTAGCAAGAGAGTTTATTTCATTCGTATCATTAATAGCATCAAATTCAACAATATGTTTACCTTGACAATCTGAAAAATGAATATTAACATCCAGTAAAGGATCCTTCAATTTTTCTAATGCTGCTTTTTTAAAATAAAAATCTCCAAATGCTAAAGATGGATCTAAATTCTTCAAAGTAGGATTGTAATATAAAGATTTTATTGAAAGCTTTGCATCAGACTTCTTAAGGGGGATTATATCGATATTTCTCATGCTCAATAGCCCATATTCAAAAGCTACATTTGGCCTTAATCCATCTAATACAACTATTCCCATATCACTTTGAGTAATCATCTCTAAGATTAACGGTGGATAAGAAAGTCCTCCTCTAATTTGATGGCTTAAGTAATATGGTTCGATATCTAAACTCTTTAACACTTTATCTATTACTTCCATTACATCTTCAATATAAGGTACATGACGTTTGGAAGAATATACAACAAACGCTCGGGGCATAACTAACTCAATTTTTTTTTCTACAAAAATGTTATTGTTAAATTAAATCATTGAGCTGAAGAATTTGAATCCAAAGGCTTCAAAGATTTTCTTATTTTTACAAGTTCAGTCAATGCTCTAGGATAGTTGGGTTACAAATCCTCTCAATATTAATACAGAGGAGATGAAATAATCAGCACTATCTCCTAAAAATTTCGTGTTTATTCTATATTTTAAAACCTATTTAAAAACTTGAAATCATTAATATCAAATTTCTCATAAACACATTTAAATATAAGCCGGTTTAAAGTTCTTTCACCAGGTATTGACTAAACCATAAAATCAAGAAGTAGTTATGTATATCTCATATTCTATACAAGAATTTTTTTGTTTTGAAGATTTAAAATTCTTTACTTTTTTTTAGAAAAATGCTCCTTATTCTTCTAGTAATCATTTTACTAAAATTCAACTCTATTATTAATGATTATTTTATGCTTCTTCGCCATTTTTCTATATTTATGTTCCTCTTTTATTAGTTTTTTTTTAAGTTTAACTTCAATTATTCTTTTTTTATACCTGATTAATTCCCCCTTTTCCTCCATTTCATCTAATCTTAGTAGCTCGTCAATTTTATCATGTCTATAATCTTTAAGAAAATCTAATATCGTACTAATAACTTTTCCTATTCCTTCAAAATTAATATTTATCGGAGAATGGCTCTCTATTCTACTAATTCTTAATTGATATTCTTCAGGAACATAAAGATCAATATTTGATAAGATGTCCTCAAAAGAATAATTTTTCAATAATTCTTTAATTTGTTTTTTGCTAAGTATCATTTTTAATGATTCCTGTTCTAAAAATTTGGTTCCCGACTTAACTGCTATGATTCCTGCAATAAAAATCTTATAGATATCATTAATTATTCTTAAAAACTCTTGGAGATCCTTTGCAGTCCAAAATACTTTCAAATTAAATTCTTCAGTGCTAAACTTAATCTTTCTAAATTCTATTGATTTAATTAAATCTTTAAAATTATACATTTTAGTCTACCTTTACAATATTGTATTGTTTGAAGTAAATTCAATATTCTATTTAATATCTTTCAAATGCTATTTCTTTTTTTTGACTAGTCGTCTTGAAATAATTTTTTATATTATAGTTTTAACTATTATTCTATGACTAATCCAAAGGAAGAAAATTTTAGAAAAATCCTTAAACAAGTAAATCAAAATCCCCAACTCAAAGAATTAAACGAGTCAAAATGGCATAAAATCATCCATTTTTTACATAATAGTACTGGATATTCTATTGCTAAGGTTGCAAAAGCTGGCTCAAAAGCAAAACATACTGATACTTTAAAAAGTGATTTGGATGTCATTTTCTGTACTCCAAAAGATTATGTTCATTCCATCGTTCTTACTAAACTCGAAAAAACAGCAGTAAGTAATTTTTCAGAAGCGGCAGAAGTTAAAAAAGGCGATAATGCTATACATATTAATTTTAATAAACCAAGGATCAACATAGATTTGGTCTATCTTCATAATTCTGAATTTAATAAAGAATACAAAGAAATGAAGGAATTTGGAAAATTACCTCAATACAAACTGGATGCTATAAAATTGGTAAAATATTCTATCTATAAGGCAGTTAAAGATTTAATTAAAGGGTATCAAATTGAAGTGGAATGTGCAAATTCCAATTGTGGTTCTTTAGTGTCTTGCGTGAACTATATAATTCATCACTTCAAAGGAATTCTGATAAAGAATGGATTTAAGATAGAAGATGTTCTAAAATATTTAACTTAAAGAATATTTGATCAAATTATGAGAGAGGATTTTCAAAGTAATAATTCTGAAATCAAAGGAAAACTTCAAGAAATTCACAACGAGTTAAGAGATATTCCAACCAAACGAAAAATTGTTGTTACTGAAGAAGAAAGCATGATTTTTCCATCATCCTTTGTTTATAGGCCTAGATTTAGCCCAAGTTTTAAAAAAATAAATCGAAAAACGAGAAAAATTTTAATTTCCTTATTTGATAGGATGAGTATACTATTAAAGCCTTATTCGACCGATAATTTTGTAAATTTAAAAGACATCATCGATATAGACAAAAATAATAAAAAATCATTGATCTTCCTTCTTGAAAATAACACCTTTAAAACAGATGAGGTATATGGAGATTATTTAGTCGAAACCAAACAAATTTTTTTTGAGATAAGTTATATTCGAAGAAATAAAAAACGAAAAACCATTCCAAATCAATCGTTAAATGTTGATCTAGATGAAGCAATAAAAAACGACATAATTTTCCAGATTCAAAATCAATTTGATTCCATATGGCAGATAATTGAAGAAGAAATAGAGCGTTGTGAGCAAAATTTTAATATAAAGAATGAATTTGAATCTATTGAGTACATTAACTTAATCAAGAGGCTTCTAAATATTAATGAATGCGCTTATTTAGAATTTAAATCCAAAATGTATGAGATTAAGAATCCAAATGAAAAAACAAAAGTACACCAACGAAAAGAATTCATTAAGGATGTACTAGGATTAATTAACAATAAATATAAAGAAAATAATGTTGGAAAAGCTTATCTATTAATTGGTATAGACGAAAAAAAAGAGAAATACAATGGTAAACATAATAATATTGAATTTAATGACAATCAATTATTGATTCAACTTATTAATGAATTTATTACTCCCCATGTTGATATAGACACAACTGAATTTTATATTTCAGGAAACCAGAATAAAATTGGTTTAAGTTTAGGTAAATTAGATGATTATGATCGCTGTTTATTATTAAAATTACGCCATCAGAGAGGGAAAGTTTACGAAATAAAAAAAAATATTGGAAATCCCACTTTAGGAATCCCTTACTATCTTATAGGAACCTCATTTACAAGAGATGGTTCTCATACACGAGGCATTACTCAAGAAGACCGAGAAATGATTTTAAAACTGAGTACGCAAAATCGTAGTAGTAATGAATACGAGGTTTTTGAAGATTATGAATATGATGAGGATTATATATCTAGCCCAAAATACATTGCCAATCGAACTATCAATGTGGATTTAATTGATAATTATATTAAAATATTAAAAGTCAAAAGAAGATCTAAGGAGATCGTGCTTAATATTATAGAATCTATTCGAAATGAAGTTAATAAACTTTATCAGGATCTTTTTAATAAAGAAGAAGCTATATCAGCATTTAATAGATTCATCACTTTTTCTTCACAGTTTTTCCTGGAATATGATGATCAAATTTTAAGGTTAATTCTGAATATGCTTAGAGATTTTATAGAATTTGAGAATTTTTCTTTTTTAAAACCAATTAAAACAGCTTTTTATGATAAACTTGTAGACTTGTATCTCAAAGGTAATCGAATTGGCAGTTTGATCCATGTTTTAAACTATTGTGGATATTATAGTGATTTGTACACCATAATAATAAAAGCAATAAAGGAGAGAGATGTTGAATTATTAAAAACAGTTAAAAATTTCAATGTTGAATACTACAAAAAAATGGATAATAAATGGGAAAAAATCAGAGAAATTATAGATATAAAGGAAGAGATAGATCCATCAATTCCCTACAACACATCAATTATTGGATCAATCGAAAGTATTATTAAAATTTTAGAAAAAATAGCAAATAGGTTTTAATATAAAATCCATAAAGAAGTATTTGATCTCATTGGTAAATTATTATAAGAAAGAAAAAAAGAGAAAATTAAGGTAATTAAATATGATAATGCTAAATAAAGTGCCGAGAAATGAATGAAACGGGGGATAATGAAGTAGTTGAAATTTTTAAAAAATACATTTATGTTTCTCAATTATTAGATCCTAATATAGAGATGATTTCATTAGCAGAAAATAAACTACTCAATAATATATATTTTAAGGATAAAGAACAAAAATCAAGAAGACTCTGCTTCTCTTTCGAATCTGAGATTAATAAAGAAAAGAAAATTTTTACCTATCGAAATATTAAAATTAATGAGGGTGAAGATTCGCTTGTAAGGAAATGTTATTTGCTCGAGATCTTTTTTACAGTTCCCATGAGATATGATATTCAAACAATTAAGATACAAGATTTTCCCATTGATAAGAATACAATGAATGAATATTTAGCAGATTATAATAAGTCATATCAAAAACGAGTAATCTGTCAAAAAGAGGTGTTTTCAAAAGATAACTTGTCTCTTCGATCAGGGGTCTATCAAATTACTATTGTGAGAAAGAATCATTTTGTTCCTCATGGGTATTTAAAAAAGTTTGAATGTGAAGAGAAACCTGGCTCTGTTTATAATTTCACGGTAAATGAAGCTGTTCTCGATGAGTGTTCTGGAAATGAACCTTTAAAAATAGAAAATCTACTTTACCAATCTCATTTTTATTCCTTAGGCATGGAATTAATTTTAAAGACCATAGAAGATGCTTTTTACTCCATAAGAGATAATATAATTGCGAACAATAGCATCAGGGGACTTTCTCAAGAAGAAAAATTAGCGGTTGTGAGATATATCTTTACTCAATACACTAGGACCCCGCTTGAAAGAAATCGCTTTATCAATATTGCAAAAGGTATGTTGATAAGCCTTTACCATCTTAAAGTCAATCAAAAAAGTAATAATGATAAGATTAATGTCAAATTTAATGAGATATATATTCGGCAATTGCTGGAAGATGATATGTTTAATTTTTTATATCCCACATCTAATAAGCAACAATTAAAACTGTTTAAATTCTACTTAGAAAGCAAGTGGAAATTAATTCCTGCTGTAAATATGGAATTCTATACTTCAGATAATCCAGTTATATTATATAACAATTCTTATGAACGAATTATTGATCAAGGTTATATTCGTTCCTTAAGAACACCTAATTCAAAAATATTAGAAACTAAAAGACCACATGGTCTAATGGAACCCGGTATTCAATTATATTTTCCAATCACATAAAGATTGTGCATTCTCATTTATCATCCACATTCTGGGCAAAGACTATTGGATCCCGTTCGAATAAATGAACAAATTCTTATTCAATGTCATCAAAATATATATCTTCCAATAAAACTGTTAGAAGTTTCTTGAGAAGAAAATTAAAACAGAAACGAACAGAAAGAGAAAAATTCATTGACCTAAATTCAGAAATTAAGGAATATTAAATTCTTCTCAAAATGAAGATTTAGTCGAATTTGAGTTATCTTTCATTTTTCATTATTTTTTTTTATTTATTAAATATTAGGACTAGAAATTTGAAAGGTTATGAAATATGTGTAATTTTTAAATCAAGAACTATTAATATTTTAAAAATCTTTTCACTCTTTTTGGTTTAATGTGAAATCACTAAATATAAGATAATGAATACTAAAAAATATCTCTTAGTGGTATTGATGGTATCAATATTACTATTATATTGTATTTCAGGAATTTTAATATTTCACCCTGTTATAGATCTTTACACCTTAAGAGAGACTGTCTTTCACTCCTCGGTAATTGTAGTAACTATAATTATTGCTTATGTTTTTTCATACTTCTTATCGACTTCAAGTGTATCTCAATTTCTCTTTAGAATTGAACGAAAATTAAAATTCAGTTCTGAAAAAGATGAAAAATTAGAATTCTTAAGAGAAGTAAGGAATTCAATTAGAATTAAATCTATTCTGAAACTTATCCTTGCTCTTATTACGGGACTTTTTTTGTTGTCATCTACTATATTTGTTTTTACTTTCTTCCATGAATTACATCACGCAAGTTCTGCAATACTTTTGGGAGGAGAGGTTATAGAACTTAAAGTGGTATCCCCTAGAAATGGAAATACATTATCTTCATTTTCTAATTTGGTAGCAGGTTCCTTTTTTCTTATTGCTGGAAGTCTCGGAAATGTTATTATATACTTCTTCTTCTTAGAAAAATTGATAAAAAATAGATTTACTATGAAAATCGAGTTGTTTATTCCACTATACTTTATGTTTAGTTATAATCTCCTTGATGAAATAGGGTATTGGTTCTTAGGTTTTTTTTTTCAGAGTGGAGATGCTGGGTTATTTCTGCAAATTTATCCTATATTTAATCGGGAAATATGTTTAGTCATTTCAATTATTCTTTATGCTGTGTGCGTGGTGCTGTTATTGAAACTTGGGATAGGTGAACCTTATTGGAAAAAAATAGCAAGAAAGGTAAAAAACTTCATGAATCCTCATTATTCTCCGAAAAATTAAACTCAGTTTTCTATGAATAACGATAAGATATCTTCATATCCGATATTAGTATGAATCACCCATCGATTGGAAGTACCGGTTGCAGGATGCTTACGGAGATTAGCAAGCAAGTTCAAGGCCGTGCCGAAGGAAGACTATAACCCTAATAACATTTTATTTTCAGAAGACATAAAAGAAAGGCAGATTCTAACTCAATTATCTCATAGACGTGCGCTCAATATTAATGGAGCGACTGGAAAAAAATATCTCATTAAAACATTAGATTTTAATAAGAAAAAATTCTAATTTCTGAGATATATCTAAATTTAATAATTATTCATTAATTATCAATTATTATGATATCCTGAATACCAAAAAAATTTTTGACGAAAATAAAATGAAATCAAATGCAAAGTCAAAAGTCATACTTTTAATCACTTTAGGAATCTTATTTGCTCTCTTACCTATTATAGCAATTAATCTTAGCGTTATTACTAGAGATAGCAATAAAAAGTCGGGAAATGCCAATCCTTATGGTATAGAAGATTCAGCAACATCTGGCATTCCTGCTCTACTAGTTTGGAGCGACAACACATCCAGACAGGTAAGAAATGCAGCTATTTCATCTAACGGACAGTATATTGCTGCTGTAGGCTATGATTTTAATATACATTTATTTGAGAAAGACAGTTCCACACCGATTTGGAGTTCATATCTTGGAATACATGTAGAGTCTGTAGCAATTTCTTCCGATGGACAATGTATTGTTGCTGGAACACTTAGGCCTACAAGTAAAGTATATTTTTTTGAGAAAATCAATTCAACTCCACTCTGGAGCTACAATACCAGTGGGTCTGTATTTTCCCTAGCAATTTCGTCTGATGGGCAATATTTTGCTGCTGGAATAGGTAGAGATGATCCTAGCGTGTATTTATTCGAGAAAAACAGTTCCACACCGCTCTGGAGATATGACATAGGATCTTCAGTGAGCCGTGTTAATTCTGTGGGAATATCTTCTAATGGAAATTATATAGTTGCAGGATCGTTAAACGGAAATCTGTATTTATTTGGAAGAAACAGTTCAACTCCAATTTGGACTTATCATACACCAAATTGGGCGTATCATGTAGCGATCTCTTCAGATGGAAATTATATTGTAGTTGGAACAACTGAAGGTGGGGGTACCGGTATATACTTTTTTGAAAGAGACAATTCTACGCCACTTTGGAGCTATAATACCCCATCTGTTTGGGATGTAGCAATTTCATCTGACGGTCAGAATATTGTTTTTGGAACTATACATGGTGGGATCTATTTATTTGAGATGAATAGTCCCACACCTCTCTGGAGCTTTAAAGCTGAGGATCACATAAGATCTGTGGCAATTTCGTCTAATGGGCAATTTATAGTTGCTGGAAGTTATGATGAGAACGTTTATTTTTTTAATAAAAATAGTGCCATACCCCTCTGGAGCTACAATACCGGACATAGTGTAAGATCTGTAGCAATTTCTTCTAATGGAACTTATTTCGTTGCTGGGGCTCCAACTGAAACTCCGCCTAATGTTTATCTATTCCAATTAGCTGTTATTCCTCATATTACAATTAATTTTCCTATAATAAATCAAGCCTGTGGATTAAACGCTCCTGAGTTTAGCATTACTAGTTATAACTTTTCTCCACTAAATACAACATGGTACACTTTAGATGGTGGATTGAAAAATTATACTTTTTCTGGTTTAACAGGTTTTATTAACCAATCATCATGGGCTGAAGAAGAAGATGGAGTTTTAAATATCAGATTTTATGCTAATGACTCTTTAGGCCATGTTGGATTCAAGGATGTTCAAATTTTGAAAGATTCAGTTAGTCCTGTAATTACTATTCATTCCCCTTTTGAAAATAATAGTTTTGGAAATACAGCCCCCTCTTTTAATATTACTATTATAGAAGAGGACTTAATGTCTATGTGGTATGTTCTGGAAGGAGTCCTTACGCAACATCCCTTTACAGGAGTAACTGGAACAATTAACCAAGAAGCATGGGATCACGCAATTGAAGGCAATGTTAGTATTACATTTTATGCTCAAGATAGAGCTGGGAATATAGCATTTGAAAGTGTTGTCGTCATAAAAAGTATTCCCTCCCAACCGCAACCTTTCATCTCAGGATTTAATCTATTCGTTCTACTAAGTGTTCTTTCCGTTATAACAATTTTTGTAGCTAAAAGGTTAAAAAACTAATCATTTTAAATGTTTTAATATAAACTTAGTCATAAAACTGAATTTTAAGCTCTGTTTCCGCGATTTTTTATTTTTTTTGTCGTTATGATGGATACGGCTGAGATTATCACAATAAGAAGAATAACATCATATCCTAGAATTACATCCCCGCAGTCGTTGTTTGTAAATACGTTCCCTTCACAATAACTTTCACTTATGCACACATTATTTCCAATCAATGAATTTCCTGAAATCTTATTATTATAGCTCATAAATAAGTAAATTCCGTAATTATTGTAATTTACGTAGTTCCCTAAAATTGAATTCAAAAAACGCTCATAGATCGATATCCCATATTCATTATAATTTGCAGTATTCTGGGATATGGTGTTATTCTCGCCACTCCCCACATAAATTCCGTGCTCATTGTTGTTTGCAGTATTACTTGAGACAAGATTTTTTTTGCTTGAAAATAAATATATTCCATATTTGTTATAATCTGCACTATTTCCTGAAACTGTATTATCATCACTTCTGTCTAAAGAGATTCCACGATAATTAAAATCTACGATATTTCCTGTAACCTCATTATTATCACAATAATATAATGAAATCCCCCCGCCATTAGAGACATTCAAATTCGAAATTGTACTATTAATACAGTTAAATAAGATAACCTGTCCCGGATTGATAAAATAGTCAGACATCAAAGAAACCTCATTAATAAAATACAAAACCTTCTTTCCATTAACTAAATTAGTACTATCAATAATATTTGATGTAAAAGTCGTAGTTAAACCTCGAGAAAAGCCAATTCCACATCCAATCATGGTGTTTTGCGTAATAATATTGTTGCTGTTTTCTTCTCGTAATACAATTCCAAACTGCTTGTTGTTATAGACCTTATTAGCTGAAACATTATTATGATTACTATGATATATTGAAATGCCATCACCAGGGTTATGCTTTACGGTATTAAATAAGACATTATTGTAATTACTCCCTCCCTGTATATGAATTCCACTATAGATATGACCACTTACCGTATTATTAGTTATATTACAGAGTACGTTTGCTTGTCGCAGTACAATGCCATTCTGATAATTATTAATTACAATATTTCCCGATACTGTACTACTGCTACAAAACGATCCTATTTCAATTCCGTTATGATAATTATTTATAACATAATTATTTGAAATATTTATAAAATTAGCACGACGGATAAAAATTCCATAAAAATTTTGTGAACTCGTATTATTATATATTATACCATTATCAACTCTTTCTAATAAAATTCCCCTACTACTGGCGTTATAAACTACACAATTTCTAATCATAAAATATGCATTTGAATTTTCAATTAAAATTCCATTAATAGCTCCAGTAGCATTGATAGTTACATTTTCGATAATATACGGATCATTAATTGTCCCAGAACCATTACACCATTCATATGAAGCTTCAGTAAACGACCAATTTTTTGTAGGATTATCATCATCTATTTCTATTACTCCAATTTCCCAAGATCCTGCTCTATTAAGTTCAAATTCATCGTCGCTTTCTATATTTTCAAAGTTTTTCTCCTGGTAATAATTGTAATTAGCATTGTAAATATCAAGCTGCCCAAGAAAAACAACTAATCCAATTAAGATGAATTTTTTTGTTGTACCCTTCATACTAATTTCGTCTTATGTTTATTAACACTTAAGAAAATTATGCGGTTACTTTTAAAACTTAGCTATGATTCATCAAGAAAATATTCGTGATTTTTTATTCATTTACTCTCTATACCAATTAAAAAGTAAGAGTGGTAATCTTCAACCTGATTTTACGCTTATCTCTCATGTTGTTATCTTCTATTAATCATTCTTCAGATATCTCGTCTGTAATATAGAGGGTTTTTGGTTCTACAGGAAGACAGAATCGATTAGAGATCGCATTAAAAATCATATAGAAAAAAAAGCTAAGCGAAAGGTTGAATATAATTTCGATAATTTGTATAATTCCGAGCTGACGGTGAAAAATTCCTAAAAAAACAACAAGCAAGCTATAAATAAAGGTTAAAAAAACAAAATTTTTATTTTTATTCAACATCAGTAAATCATTGTTTAATATAGAATTTAAATCAGAACACACTTAAGGTAACTTTAAATCTATTTTATTTTCTACAACTCTCAATCTCTATTTTAAACAGAAATATTAAAAATGATTATGTTGTTTCATACATAGTATTTTATAATTGGCGATGATTTAATGAGAAAATTCACACGAGTAAATATATATCTAATAATTTTAGGAATTATCTGTGCTTATTCGAACCTAATCAACACTAATTTTTATTATCAATCATACGATAACGATCAAACCTTTGAAGATTTTAGGTATTTTCAACAATTACAATCCGCAAGTACTCCCGTTGTAAATGAGTGGAATCGCACATGGGGTGGGACTCGTGGTGATCCTGGATATGGAATGGTAATGGATTCATCAGATAATGTATATATTACGGGAATAACTTACGGTGAGGCTTCTAATGATATACTTCTGGTGAAATATGATAGTGCTGGTATTTTGCAATGGTTTCGCACATGGGGTGGAACTGAACGCGAATGTGGGTGGGGAGTAGCAGTGGATTCATCGAATAATATATATCTTGCTGGACGGACAGAGAGTTTCGGGGCGGGATCTAGTGATATGCTTCTATTGAAATATGATGATACTGGCACGTTACAATGGTATCGTACATGGGGTGGAGCAGGTTATGAAGTAGGCCGAGCAGTAGCAGTAGATTCGTCAAACAATGTATATCTTGCAGGTGGACATGAAGCTTACTGGACGGGCTCTGATAATATGCATTTGGTGAAATATGACAGTTCTGGTGTGAAACTATGGGAACGAACATGGGGTGAGACTGAATGGGATAGAGGTTTTGGAGTAACAGTGGATTCATCCGATAATGTGTATTTTGTGGGTGATACAGAAAGTTTCGGAGCGGGCGAAAATGATCTAATTATAGTGAAATATAGCAGTTCTGGTCTGCAGCAATGGAATCGCACATGGGGTGGGATTAGTTTTGATAATGGATATGGAGTAGTAGTAGATTCATCAGATTGTGTGTTTGTTGGAGGAAGTACAAGAAGTTACGGGGCGGGAGATAGTGATTTGCTTCTGGTGAAATATGACAGTTTTGGTATTCATCTGTGGAATCGTACATGGGGTGGATCTAATTCTGAACGTAGCTACGATGTGACGACAGATTCTTCAGATAATGTGTATCTAGTGGGACATACAAATAGTTTTGGAATGGGATCTAATGATATGATTGTTGTTAAGTATAACAATACCGGCGTACAGCTATGGAATCGTACATGGGGGGGAAGTGGTAACGACGCATGTATGGGTATTGTCGTAAATTCGTTAGATAATATGTATCTTGCGGGATATACTAACAGTTTTGGAGCGGGCGCTAGTGATATGCTTTTAGTGAAATTTGTTCCTGACATTTTTAATCCAATAATTCATATTAATAATCCCTATCAATATGAAAAACTGGGGGATGTAGCCCCTGATTATAATATTTCAATCGTAGAACCAAATTTGGTATCAAAGTGGTATACTATTGATGGAGGTCTTAATAATTATTCATTTTCTCAATTTACAGGAACAATCAATCAACAATCTTGGGATACTGCTCCAAATAGTAGTATAACCCTTGGCTTTTATGCTGAAGATTTCGTCGGAAATATAGGTTACAGTGAAGTCATTGTAAAAAAAACTTTAATGTCAAACAACACTCACCCGACAAAAATAACTTGGCTCTTTGAGCTTAATAGAAAGGTTTATCTTCGTTAAATCCTTATTTTATTTAATGCCAGTAAAACCTTCTGAAA
>SDBS01002583.1_pt1 | contig 18052 bp, 19 predicted proteins | sample 2277091 | NCBI WGS metagenome assembly SDBS01 (sample SAMN10404972, study PRJNA504765) | marine sediment metagenome | isolation source: marine sediment core GS10_PC15, 163 cmbsf | place: Arctic Ocean: Southern Knipovich Ridge | collected 2010 | reverse complement strand
GGCTTTGGTGCTGCTTCTGCAAACTTTTCTTCGATGATATGTGCAGTCCATCCCGCAACTCTTGAAATTGCAAAAATTGGTGTATTAAGATCCGTTGGAATTTTTAGCATGTAATAAACTGAAGCACTATAAAGGTCAACGTTAGGGTAGATGTCTACTCCTTTCCTTTTTTTCATTTCATTTATAGTGACTTCTTCTACTTTTTGAGTAATATCAAACCAAGGCTCTCCAATTTTTTCTGCAAGTTTTTTTGATAATTCTTTTAGTACCATGGCTCGGGGATCATAAGTTTTGTATACTGCATGCCCCATTCCCATAATTCTTTCCTCATTATCCATTTTTTGTTTAATCCATGATTCAACATTGTCCTCTGTTTTAATGTCTAATAGCATTCTCATTACTTCGTAATTGGCTCCTCCATGAAGTTCTCCACTTAATGCCCCAACAGCTGCACTAACTGCTGAAAACATATGTGCACGCGTTGAAGCAACCTGTCTTGCAGCAAATGTAGATGCGTTAAAGGTATGGTCAGCATGCAAGATTAAACAAATATCGAATATTTTTTCTGTTTCTGGATCAGGTTTTTCTCCTGATAACATGTAAAGAAAATTGGCCGCATGGCTTAGACTTGAATCAGGATCTACAATATCCCCACCATTTCGTATTCTTTGCCAGCTTGCAACAATAGTAGGAATTTTAGCAATTAGATTAGTAGCTCTCTCATAACTTGCCTCTTTGTTTGAAAATTCTTCATCATAATAACCAGCAAGTGCTGCAACAAATGCTTGAAGCATATCCATTGGATCTGCATCTTTTCGCCAATTTCCCATATTGATTTGCATTTGCTTTACTATTGGTCTTGCTGCAATCAATTCATTTTTGAATTGCTCAAACTCTGATTTGGGGGGAAGTTCATCGTGAAGTAAAAGGTAACAAGTTTCTTCAAAATTCGAATTTTTCGTTAAATCTAAAATATCGTATCCACGATAAATCAGCTTTCCACGCTCTCCATCAATGTTTGATACTCTAGTATCCGCAACTGGAATATTTCGAAGACCGATGTTTTTTGTGTCCATACTACCATTTCCAAAAAAGTACTTTTAACTCTTATTAGCATTCATCAAAACAAATTATGCTAATTTGTTTTTAATTAAGCAAATTGTCTAATCTATCAAAACCTCCCCCTATAGCAAAATTTTTTATTTTAAGTTAAATGTCCACAGAAGAGCGCGAATTTATAAAAAGCGTTGACAATACAATCCTTACAGCCTCAGCAAAAACTCTAAAACAATTACAAGAATTGGATGTAAAGACTCAGTTAGATGGAAATTCTTTTTATGAAGAATATGCTACTTCATTAGAATCAAAAAAAGAAAAACCACTTTTTAAAACTAGACCCTTTAGCAAAAATAAACCATATTGATCTTTCTTGGTTTAAATGAGGGCCTTGTCAATGAATCGAAAGTATGGCAGTAACCAAAAAAACCAGTAAAACCTCAAAATCAAAAACAAAAAGAACCAAAGTCATCTGTATATCTCATAGAGAAGATGCTGATGGAATAAGCTCTGCTGCATTAATTAAACAAGCCTTTGAAGGAGAAACCCTTTTAGATGATTATCCAAGCATGATGGAAACCTTACAAAAAATTAAAGAAAATGAAAAATTAAAAACACTTTTTATTTGTGATCTTGGTCTAAGCAAAAAAAATGAAGACGAATTTGTAGAAATCATTTCAGAGCTTAGAAGAAACAAAGTTTCAATTACTTATATCGATCACCACGATCTTGATAAAAAAATTTACAATCAATTAGAAAAGCTCAAAGTTAAAATGATTCATGATACCAATGAATGTACTACAGTTCAAGTATATGATGCCTTCAAATCAAAACTATCTGAGCATGCGCCGTTTGTTGCAGCCTGTGCTGCCATAACTGATTATATGGAAGATAGACCAAAGGCCTCAAAATTATTACAAATTTATGATAGACAATTTGCCCTCATTAGTGCAACGGTTCTAACCTTTAACATTACAGGACACCAAAAAGATCCTGATTACCTCTTTTACCTAGTTGACGAAATTGCTGAATCAAAGTTTCCTCATCAAATTCCTAATACTTTTGAATTTGCACAAATTCAGGTAGAAAAACTTGCATCCATGATAGGTAAAGTAAAAAAATCAATGAAATTAATGAAAAACCTCGCATACATGGAGGTTTTAGATTCGGGAGCTAGTGGGGCTGTTAATTTTGTGTTAGGATTGTCAGGAAAAGATGTTGGAGTTGCTTACAAAGAACGAGTAGATCATGGGATTTATGCTGTATCTGTTCGTGGTTCAAGGTCATGCAAAATTCATCTAGGACGACTGGTTAATCCCCTTGCAACAAACTTGGGAGGTTCTGGTGGAGGACATGATAAGGCATGCGGGGCTGTGATTCCAAAAACTAAGATGAAGCAGTTTTTAAAAGAATTTAATGCAAAGATAAAATAATTAAAAAACCTATGTCTAAAAAATGGCTAGTGGGCTTGTTATTGCAATAATTATTGGAGTAATTATTATTTCAATGGGATTTGCATTTTACATGTATCTTCTCTATCAACCAAATTTTATAGAAGTACAAGCTGGTGAACCTATTCAAGTCGGTCCTGTAAAGTATATTGTAGGACACGAGGGTGAGCATACTGGAAATAAAGACACCCAACCAGAAGGAACATTTTTTAAAATTCGAATTACTGCTGAAAACTTGGATTCAGAAACTACCATAATGACTGGCGGACAATTTTTTCTTCTTGATGAAAGCGATAAAAAATACCAAGCAGTCTATGGAAAATTTAGTGACGAAGATCTTCTGACAGACCTATTAGAACTAAACGTTCCAGTAACTTGGACTACACAATTTGATATTCCGTATGATGAACAAGAAAAATATCGAATTGGAATACTTGCAACAAAGATTCAATCTTCAAATGATATCGGAATAGTTTGTGTTCATAATTGTAATTAAAAAATAATTTTTACAACTAGGAAATCTCAACTATCATATCTATCTCCACAGTTGATTCTAATGGAAGACTAGCTACGCCTACTGCAATTCTTGTATGTTTCCCCTTTTCCCCAAAAATATTAAAAAGTAAATCCGACGCTGAGTTGATAATCGTTGGTTGTTGGTCAAATTCTGGAGTTGAATTGACAAAACCAGAGACTCGAATAATTTTATTTATTCTATCCAGATTTCCAAGACTAGCTTTGAGTTGTGCCAGAGCATTTATTGCACATAATTTAGCCGCTTTACCTGCTTCTTCTATTGACTGTTGGGTTGGTACTTTGCCACTAAAAACTACTTTTCCTTCTTTTACTGGAATTTGCCCAGAAACATAGGCAATATTGTTTGAAATTACAACTGGAATATAGGAACCTGCTGGTTTTGGTGCGTTAGGAAGAATGATGTTTAATGATTTTAGCTTTTCATCAATCACAGATTTGTTACAAACTCATCTAGCTTTTAGATTTTATCTATTTTTGAATTAATTTTATATGTACTTTTTCGCCTTTCTGCGAATGATTGTGAAGAACTTTTCTCGTTTTGTATCCTTGTTTGTGAAGGAATTCATCTACAACAGTCACCCAGGGAAGTGAACTTCCATTGTTTAATTTTGATTCAATTGTAATGTTTTTATTATTAGAGTCAAAACTTGCGTGACCTGCACATGTTATTTGCAAGACAGTATCTATTACCTCAATTACATCTTCCAAATTTTTTGATTTGAAACTAATTCCATTTTTTTCTAAAAGTCTTAATAACTCAGTATCAGTATTTTTAGAGACAAATGAAGAACCAAGAATGTAACCTAATCCATTTTGATTTATTACATTAATTATTCGACAAATCTCCTGAGCTTCAGTTTTATTCATATCCGCAAGACTGTTTGTTTTCTGTGAATTTTTCCAAACATGACTAAAAAAATTGGATTGATTATCTCCTAAAACTTCTGTAGAAGAAAAAATTGCGCCTTTGCCATTGTAACTATTAATAATTAACAACTCGGTTTGATCAAAAATAAAACAATTCTGAACATTATCACACATCCTAATCTTTGCTCCATCTGGAATTATTTTAAAAGACTCAGAACCTGCCTGATTGAAAGGAACAATAATTTTTACATCTAAATCCCTTCTAAGTACCGATAGAAGCTGTTCTTTACATTCAGCAAGAAGATTTAATCCCCATGGGTCTGTCATTATTTGTATGGTGGATTTTGAACTCTCAATCATTTTCTTTAGTTGATTTAAAACATTGTTTGCATTTAGATGAAAGTATCTTTTCTCTTCTGAACCTTGCTGCTTCTTACTATCTTCACTTACCTGTTTCAAGTTTGTAATCAAGGTATTCATCGCATTCACTTTTTCAATTTGTTCATGAATAATATTATCAAAAGCATCTTCTGGTGAGATGGCAGTACACATTATTGGTTTACTTTTTGAAATAATGACAAGCTTCTTTTTTTCTAGTTTCAATAAAATAGGATATACTTTAGTTCTAGGTATGTCAGCATAATAGGCCAATTCGCTGGCAGAAATATTTCCTTTAGAAATTAATGCCACATAAGCACATGCTTCATACTTGCTTAGACCAAATTCTTCTAGGCTTACTGTTAGCGTATGCTCTTGTACCATAGAAGGTAATGTTTTAAAATTAGGTAACAACCATAGCCAAAATCCTTTACACAAATGCTCAAAATTATTCCAAATTGTAACCCCAGCTTGATGTGACTGTAGTTAATAAGAAAACTACTACACGGTGCTAAAATAGAAAAATTCTGTTTATATGGAGAAGGATGACTTTCAAGTTGGCCCACCATGATGCCTGCCTCCCAAAAACGATGTTTTCTAAAAAAACAAGTTTAGCTTGCCTTGATTTGGGCTACTTGAAATCATCCCCTAACGAAATTCCTTATTTACGAAGCATTGAGGGAATTTTTTTGATTAAGCAAAATTGATGGACGGCTCTAAAATTAACATGTTGGGGCCTAATCTAGATTTGAGAAAAGAAAAAACGGTAAAATTTTATTATGATGAAACTAAAATCTCAAAAAATTAAAAAAGATCTAAACAAGGTAAAAAAATTCTCTTCCCTAGTTGAAAAAGAACTATTTAGATTTGATAAAAAAAACGAAAAAAAACTTGAAAAACTCTCTTTAGAAGAATTAAAGGACCTACACCAACTTCTACAAATTGCAAATTATATCTTATCAAAATATGAAGATAAAAAAGAGATTCGTTCTTTATTGAAGGAATTTGTTGATATGATAAACTATTCTACCTTATCTGTGGACCTTCTAAATGATGATATTCAAGAACTTGTAATTTCTGCAGAAAGCTCAATTGAAAAAATCAAAAATCTACAAGGAACCGTGTCTGAGAATTTCTCCTTTAATACTACAAAAAGGAATTTTGAGGCTAAAGGTCCAAAGCCCGCTCCTAAAACAAGTACAAATAATTTAACAAAATCTACTACAGGCCTTTACACTCAAGAATACCTATCTAAATCTAAATTGGAAACCGGTCAAATAATTTGAGTTTAGCACCACAAGAATTGGAGAATAGTGCCAGTAGATATGCTTCAGAGGCAATTAAAAATGACTCCCAAGGGGCTAGGGGCATGGCAATTGCCAATTATCAAAAAGCTATAGATTCACTGGTAAAATTAATGAGGCTTTACCCAAATAACAAATTAAACAAAATCTATACTGAAAGAACATCTTCCTATCAAAATAGAATAAAGGCATTACAAGCAACTCATGGTGTCCATATTGAACCTGTTGTGGATCCACAGGCCTCTCCAGAACAGCAAAGGACTTTTCTTAAAAAACATGAAGAAGAACATGGGGTAAATGAGTTTGAAGAACTCATCCTAAAAGAAAAACCAAACGTTCGCTGGAAGGAGGTTATAGGATTAGAAGATGCAAAAAGCGCTCTGCGTGAATCAATCGTCTATCCAACAAAACGTCCAGATCTTTTCCCTTTAGGATGGCCTCGAGGATTGCTCCTTTACGGACCTCCAGGATGCGGAAAAACTATTCTAGCTGCAGCAACCGCAAGTGAGATTGATGGATATTTTGTAAATGTTGATGCAGCTTCAATGATGAGCAAATGGCTTGGTGAAGCTGAGAAAAATGTCTCTAAGCTTTTCAAAATGGGTCACAATCTGTTAGAAAAAGAAGGTAAACCTGTCATTTTGTTCATTGACGAAGTTGATTCTCTATTAGGTAGTAGAAATAGTGAAGTTGGAGGCGAAATAAGAACTAAAAACCAATTTCTTGGTGAAATGGATGGTGTTAATGATAAAGGAAAAGATTTGAAATTGTATGTGATTGGGGCAACAAATAAGCCTTGGAGTCTTGATTGGCCATTTTTGAGAAGATTTCAAAAAAGAATCCATGTATCTTTGCCATCTCTGGCAGCAAGACAAAATCTTTTTGAATTGTATACTGCTCCCCTGAAAAAGGATATGAGAATTAAGACACACGAGCTTGCCAAACTATTTGAGGGATACAGTGCAAGTGACATAAGAGACGTTTGTCAAGCAGGACAACTAAAAGTAGTTCATGAATTGATTGATTCTCCTGGTTACAGAGAACCTGTAACAGGTGAAATTCCACCTCAACCAAAAAGCTTGACAATGACGGACTTTAGACAAATAAAATCTCAAAGAAAACCAAGTGTTTCTTCTGAAATGATTAGAGCTTATTACAAATGGAGCGAAGAGTTCAAGGCTCTCTAATTTTTAGAATTTCACTTTAAGCGATCATACTTCATAAAACTTAAATCAGCAATTAAGATTACTTGTCGAGGGTTACAATAACCACAAAAAAAGCCAAACACGTAAACAAGTTTGGAAAACTGATCCTCGATGATGGTACCGTCCTAAATGGGATGGGTTTTGGCTTTTCTAAAACGGTTTTTGGAGAAATAGTATTCAATACAGGAATGGTAGGATACCCTGAAACCCTCACAGATCCATCCTATAATGGTCAAATTCTGACTTTGACATACCCGCTAATTGGAAATTATGGAGTTCCTGATCCAGAAATAAAAGACAACGACGGTATTTCAAAATTCTTCGAATCTGATAAAATCCAGGTTAGGGGGCTAGTCATACATGAGCTATCATTAGTCGCTAGCCATTGGAACCTTTCCTTAACATTAGATGAATGGCTATACAATGAGAAAATTCCTGGTATATCTGGAATTGATACAAGAGAGCTAACAAAAAAACTGCGAACTAAAGGAGTTATGATGGCTGCACTAGTAGTTTCAGATAAAGAGATTGATGAGAAAAAAATAGAGAAACAGCTATCTGATGCACAAAATTACAATTCAGAAGAATTCATGGATGATGTTTCAACACACAAAGATGAGGTTTTTGGCAAGGAAAAAGATTCGGTTGTTGTCATAGATACTGGAGTAAAAAATGCAATTTTAAGAAATATACGGAATATTGGTTATAAAGTAATAAAAGTTCCTTGGAATACATCAATTGAAAAGATTCTTTCTTACAATCCTAAAGGTGTGGTAATAAGTAACGGACCTGGCGATCCTCAAAAATGTCCTGATACAGTAAAGACTGCAAAATCTTTAATTGAAAAAAATATTCCAACACTTGGAATTTGTCTTGGAGCACAAATTATAGGGCTTGCAGGTGGAGCTGACACTTACAAGCTCAAGTATGGTCATCGTGGTCAGAACAAACCTTGTGTTAATTTAGAAAATGATCAAGTATACGTTACCAGTCAAAATCACGGCTATTGCATTAATCCAGACTCTATAAAAAATTCAGAATTTGATTTATGGTTTACAAATGCCGATGATAAAACTGTTGAAGGAATAAAACACAAAAAACAAAAGTGTATTGCAGTTCAATTTCATCCAGAAGCATCACCAGGACCTAATGATTGTAAATTCGTTTTTGAAAAACTGAAAAACCTAATGGAGGAGGAAAAGTCTGCCAAAAAATGAGTCGATAAAAAAAATTCTTGTTCTAGGTAGCGGGGCAATAAAAATCGGAGAAGCCGGCGAAAGTCGCTAAAACGACCGTCAATTTGACTACTCCGGAAGCCAATGCCTCAAGGCAATTCGAGAAGATGGACTGAAGAGTGTACTCATTAATCCAAATATTGCCACAATTCAAACAGATACTAGATTTGCTGACAAGGTGTATCTACTACCAATAAATCCAGAATATGTTGAATCAATAATCGAACAAGAAAGACCAGATAGTCTTATGCTAGGATTTGGTGGCCAGACAGCCTTAAACTGTGGAGTAAAACTCGATGAACTTGGAATACTGAAAAAATACGGAATCAAAGTACTTGGTACCCAAATTTCTGGAATTATAGCAACAGAAGATAGACAAATCTTCAAAGATTCTATGAAAAAATGTAACGTGCCAGTTCTAAAAAGTAAAACTGTACATACATTTGAAGAGGCAAAACAGGTAGCAAAGGATCTATGCTACCCAGTAATTATTAGAGTTGCATATACTTTGGGAGGAAAAGGAGGTGGTGTTGCATATAACGAAATTGAGTTACACGAAATTGTGGGACGCGGTTTAACGGCAAGTATGGTTGGTCAAATATTAATTGAAGAATATGTTGGAAGTTGGAAACAAATTGAATATGAGGTAATGCAAGATTACGATAGTAATAACGTCATTGTTTGTAACATGGAAAATGTACTTTCAATGAGGGTACACACAGGGGATAATATAGTTGTGGCACCTTCGCAAACACTTGACAATCGAGAATATCACATGCTAAGATCTGCTGCATTACGTGCTACAAAACATGTTGGAATTGTAGGAGAATGTAACATACAATTTGCTTTGGATACAGAATCTGAAAAATATGCCGCAATAGAAATAAACCCAAGACTATCTCGTTCCTCAGCACTTGCTAGCAAAGCAACCGGATATCCAATAGCTTACCTGGCAGCAAAAATTGGAATTGGATATTCCTTGTCTGAGCTCATTAATAGTATCACAAAAGCAACAACTGCGTGTTTTGAGCCATCACTTGATTACATTGTATGCAAACATCCTCGTTGGGATTTTAACAAATTTGAACTTGTAAATCGTAACCTGGGGCCAACAATGAAATCTGTTGGTGAAGTTATGGCAATTGGTAGAACCTTTGAAGAATCACTCCAAAAATCAATACGAATGTTGGACATAGGAAATGATGGTCTAGTTCTAAATCGAGCTAATGGGAAAAAATATGACGAGGAAGACATCGAAAATCATCTTCTAAATCATGATGATTATATCCTATACTATGTTGCTGCCGCTCTTAAAAAAGAAATTTCAGTTGAAAAAATATCAAAGCTTTCATCAATTGATCCTTGGTTCATAGAAAAAATCAAAAATATTGTTGATACAGAAAAAAAATTAAAAGAATCAAAACTTGAACAAAGTATTTTACATCAAGCAAAAAAATTCGGTTTTTCTGATAAGCAAATTTCTAGAGCCGTACAAAAAGATGAAAGCGAAATACGCCAAATAAGGAAAAAAGCAGGAATAGTACCAGTGGTCAAACAAATTGATACACTTGCAGCCGAATGGCCCGCAAAAACGAATTATCTTTACCTAACATACGGTGGCGACAAAAATGATTTGAAGGTAGGCTCTGAAGACCAAGGAATTATTGTATTGGGAGCTGGACCATATAGAATTGGTAGTAGTGTTGAATTTGATTGGGGAACTGTTAACATGGTATGGGGTTTACAAGAAAATGGAGAAAAAAATATTGTAGTGATAAACTGCAATCCAGAAACTGTTTCAACTGATTATGACATCTGCAATAGGCTCTATTTTGAAGAACTAACAATGGAAAGAATTCTTGATATTCAAGAATTTGAAAATGCAAAAGGAATTGTAACTTCTGTAGGAGGACAAACAGCAAACACTCTTACTCCACAGCTTGCAAAACATGGAATAAATTTACTTGGAACAAGCGCAGAAGATGTTGACCGCGCAGAGAATCGTTCAAAGTTTAGTCAAGTCCTTGATACACTACACATCAAACAACCAAAGTGGCAAGCATTTTCAAACATCACTGAAGCTAAAAACTTTGCAATAGATGTAGCCTATCCGGTAATTGTACGTCCATCATACGTACTAAGTGGTGCAGCAATGAAAGTTGTTTGGTCTCAAGTAGAATTAAAAGAATATGTAAATGAAGCAACAAATGTTTCTCCAGACCACCCTGTTGTACTTTCAAAATTCATGCTTAACTCATTAGAAGTAGATGTTGATGGAGTATCTGATGGACAAAATATTATGATTGGGGCTTTAGTAGAACATATTGAAAGTGCTGGAGTTCACTCTGGTGATGCAATGATGTGTATTCCTCCCTGGCGACTAAATAATAAAATCATAGAAACTATCACTGGTTACACTATTAAAATCGCAAGAGCATTTAACATCAAAGGTCCTTTTAATTTGCAATTTTTGATACATTCGGATCAGGTTTACGTAATAGAGCTGAATATACGTGCATCAAGATCAATGCCATTTGTTTCAAAATTGGTTAAAAAAAATCTAATTACTCTTGCAGCAAGAGCAGTTTTGGGTAAATCAATTCCCAAAATTCCCTATGACCACTGGACAAAAATTAGCAATTATGGTATCAAAGTTCCCCAATTTTCATTTATGCAACTTGAGGGAGCAGACATTGTCTTAGGTGTTGAGATGCAATCTACAGGAGAAGCTGCCTGTTTTGGGGACAGTTTCTATGATGCACTATCTAAGGGTCTGATTAGTGTAGGTTATAATCTTCCAAAAAAGGGAACTGCTTTGATAACTATTGGAGGAGAAGAAAATAAAGAAAAACTACTCCAGGCTGCTGCATCATTGAAGAACCTTGGATATAAAATTCTGGCAACAGAACATACTGCTGAATTCTTCTCTGAGAAAATCGGTGAAATTGAAATAGTTTACAAAATCAGTGAACCTGATCGAAAACCCAACATTGCTGATTTGCTTTTTGAAGGTAAAATCGATTTCATAATTAACGTACCTAGCACCTCAACATTGGAAAAATATGTTGGGATGCTTTATGATGAATATCAAATCCGAAGAAAATCATTAGAGTTAGGAATCCCGGTGCTGACAACTACAGAAATTGCAGAATCATTTGTTAAGACACTTGAATGGTTACAAAATAACGAGACTTCAAAAAAACCATTAGAGCCTTATTCATCACTTTATTAAAAAACATGATTCATCATTGACTCGTCACCAATAATTGTACCATCCAAAGTAACGATTTTTGCCAAAGAAATTTTTTTTATTTTTTCTAAGATAGGAGAAATTGATTTTTTATACTGTTTTTTATGAGTTGCATAAAAATATTTGTTAAAAGAAGGAACAACTATAATTTCTAAATCTCCTTTAGTGGATGGAAATAACATTTGTTTATCTGTACGTATTGAAATCCAAACTCTTTGTCCATTAAGAACTGATTCTTCTTGAAAAAAAACAGGATGTACATGACCCATTATGATTTTATCAACATGCGAAAAATTTTCTGAAGGCAAGGTGTGACCATGTGTAAGAAGTATATTTTCACTTACCAATCCAGTTGAACTTATTAGTGTAATTCCATCTGGAACCAGTTTTCCAATATTGGCGTCATGGTTTCCAGGAATTAAGATAGTCTCGACTTTATTTTTAATTTTTTCAAAAAATAATGGAACATCCTCCCACTCATTTTTCGAAATTGATTTTATACTTGATTTTATATCTCCCAAAAGAATCAAAGAATTTGGTTTTATAGAATCAATTATGGTTTCTAAGTCTGATATTGTTTCATTAATCGAAGTATTTTTTCCAACAAAAATATTGTTTGAGGCTAATTTACTCTCAAATCCTATGTGTAAATCAGTTACTACCAGACTCTTATTTTGCCCCTCAATAACCAAAGCAGGCTTGGAAGGGACAATTTTTGTTTCTACCACCAAAAATATACTATACTTTTTGAATTAAATCCTTGTGAAAAAAAATCCCAACAAAATCAAGTCAATCATTTCTGAAAAACGGGTAAAACTTCATGTATTTGAGCCCAGTAAAAGGAAAATTTGGACAGTGGTGGGAAAAGGAAAAGAACATTGGATTGATCCAGATTTAGATTTTTGCTCATGTCCAAGTTTTTACTTTAATAGCACTCAAGGCAAAGCCGGCTGTTATCATTTGGAATCTCTTAAACTAGCTGAAAAAGAAAACAAAATTGAGATAGTTACATTTTCTGATGATGAATATTTAGATTTTATTTCTAGTATAATTGACGATTTATAAAAATTCACTCTACTAATCTAAATGAAACTTTTGTACTTTTTCTAGATGAGACTCATCACTTTCGTGATATAATAGTGAAATATTACTTGATTTAGATTTTAGCAAATACTGAATTGTTCCTTCTTGAGATTTTTTGATTTTTTTAATTTTGTAGAATAGGTTTGCGTTTTTTTCTGCATCAATGATTTTTACTATCTCTCCTTTTTTGAATAGACTTATTCGTAGTTTATTATCAAATCGTTTAGTTTTTCCACAATTCCTACAAGTAATTTTTTTATGATTAACTGCAGTGAGTGTACTGCCGCATTCAAGGCAAATCCTAATCTTTGGATTGATTTTTCTTTTATCTCTTTTGAGATTTTTACCAATATTTTTTACAAATTTCATTTTATTTTCACCATTTTTTAAAATTTACGCGAGTTTATTGGCGCAGAATAAATTGCATTAAACCCTCTTTAGAGTATTCAATCCCATGTTCATCCAAAGTATGTTTTCCAAATTTTTCAATTACTTGAGAAATATCCTCTCCTTGTGCAACAAATTGGCAATCATAGCCATAATCTTTGCAATTCAATCGTACCATATTTCCGCTTCCGACTTTGCCTATATAAAAACTAAGACACGATCTTCATCTAGTTTTTTAAAAATTTACTAGAACTTTATCATAGATCTTTTTTTGAATAATTATTTAATTTTTTTTAAAGAGGAATTGTAAACATATCTTCTTTTGAAACTCCCTTCCAAAGGCCTATGACTCCTTCAGGCTCAACATGCTCAATTTTAGTAATTTTTTGTATCTTTATGTGGTCAGGATTATGAGGGGCCCATAACATAGCCATGTAATCCCCCTCTTTACCTAGCTTATCAGGTAAAGCTAGAATAATTTTTTCTTTTGAGAACCCTTTTGAAACAAGTTCTTCAATTGATTTTTCTTGAAGATCCATTTTACCGTGTAAAAAGAGATAAACATCTTTTTCTTTATCAATTTCTGACATTACTTTTTATTCTTTACCAAACTAAATCAACGTTTCCAATTAAGAGCATAATTTTTCTAAAAACGGTTAAATTGCTTAGGGAAAAAAGCCAAGTGTGAAAATCGTTACAGTAGGGAGTAGGGTTTTTGTTACAAGCTCTCAGCTTGCAGGCATTCAGGGCATTATTGCAGAAACTCCTGAAAAAGCTTTCAACGAAATCAAAAAATTAACTGATGATTCAGATGTAGGATTGGTTTTAGTAAGCGATGACATTTCTAATCCAATTAACGACCAACTTACTACACTACGTACTGAGAAATCCACATTGATATTTTCATTACCTGCTCCAGGTAGCGAAAAAGTCGAGATAGATTATAGAGTCATGCTCAAAAAAATTCTTGGAGTTTAGTTTTTACATTATATCCTGTCAAATTCTGTCTTTTCATTCTCATATTGATGAGAAGAAACATCTTTCCAAAATTCTTTATTAGATTTTTTTTGCAAGTATGAGCTAAGAAAAGCAATACCTCCAGCTAGCATTCCAATTGCAAGTAACGCTATAAAACCTCCAATAGGCAACATGAATTCTTCCATTATGTTTGGCTGAGGAGAAACAATTACCTTTTGACTTGTAATAAAACTTGTAACACCTGAACCAGCAAGTCCGACCCAAATCATTAAGAATGTAGCAACTGTTCCCCCTACATTCATTCCAATAAAATGTATCCATGCAAGAATTTTTTTAAAACCGTTAACTTCTTTTTTTAAATTTACTTCCAAGTGATTATAAAATACAGCAGTAACGGCAATTCCAACAACCAAGGTCATGTTCATAATATATCCGAAAAAAAACCATTTGGCTGGTCCTTCAAAAGAAATCGAAAGCATTTCCATCATTGCAAAGTCCGAATATAAAATTTCAACAAATAATAAAGACATTGTCAAAGCTGCAATGATTGAACCTTGAACTATAGCTGAAATGATAAAACGCTTGTTCCAAATTCCAAGGTTTTTATTATTGGATACTTCAAGAAACCTTTTTTTTTCTATTTCGTTTTTTTCAAGTTCTCTATAATCTCGAAATTTTTTTAAAAGTCGTGATTCTTCTTCTTCATCTACTATTCCGTCACGATTGTAATTTTCAAAATTCCGATCATCCCATCTAGACATAAAGTTTGAAAGTAAATTTTGTATAATAATGGAATCGATGTTCGGAATGAGCATACTGTTGAGAAAAAATAAACAAATTTTGGTAATCCTTTAATGTACTTATACTCTACATTGCAGAAATTTTACATGAAAGCTGCATTTGTAACTGATTCATCAAATGTTGTTGTAAAAGATGTGAACAAGGAGACCCTCGGAAGCGGAGACATTTCAGTTAAAATGAAAGCTTGTGGGATTTGCGGTTCTGATATTGAGAAAGTTTTTGGAAAATATGGTAAACCATCTATGAAATTGGGTCATGAGCCATCTGGAACAATCACTGAGGTTGGCTCCCTAGTAAATGAATTCAAAGTTGGAGATAGAGTTTTTGTCCATCATCATGTTCCATGCTATTCTTGCCATTTTTGCCTGCATGGAAATGAGACTATGTGCAAAAAATACTATGAGACGAATCTTTCACCATGTGGGCTTTCAGAAGAATTTCTAGTCCCTGAATGGAACGTAAAGCATGGGGGAGTAATAAAAATTTCAGATTCAATGGATTTTGATGAAGCTGCAATGATTGAACCTTTGGCATGTTGTATTAGAGCTTGGAACAAAATCTCCTATCAAAAAGGAGACTCTATTGCAGTTTTTGGAGTTGGTCCAACTGGGATGATGCATGTAATGTTAGCCAAAGCATATCAATTTGCAAAGATTTTTTGTTTAGATCTCAATGATTTTAGATTAGAATTTTCAAAACAATTTGGAATAACTGAAGCAATAAAATCTTCAGATTCACAATTAAAAGAAAAAATTTTAAAAGAAACTGATAATCGTGGAGTGGATTTAGCTGTCGTTGCTACAGGAGCACTTGAAGCTCTTACTGATGCAATTGAGATAGTTAGAAAAGGCGGAACAATAATCTTGTTTGGAGTTCCATCCAAAGGTGCAAAAATAGATTTGGATATGAGTATAATTTATTCAAAAGAAATTAGTATGATTCCAAGCTATGCTGCTTCAGATAAAGATACCAAATCTGCATTACATCTAATAGAATCTTCTAAAGTAAATGTAAAAAAATTAATTACTCATAGATATCCAATCACAGATTCACAAAAAGCCTTTGTTCATGCCCACAAAGGTACTGACTCGATGAAGATAATAATTACAAATTAAGAAAGGCTTAAGAAAGGCAAAACTTTTCTTCCAAAATCGAAGACCGATGGACTGGGGATTACAAAATAGACTTTCACGAATTATCAAGCCTGCTGACGGTAAAGCAGTGATGCTAGCAGTTGATCATGGATATTTTTTAGGACCAACTGAAAGCTTAGAAGTTCCCAGAAAAACAATTCAACCTTTACTAAAATATTGTGACTCTCTTATGCTGACAAGAGGCGTTCTGAGAACTTCCGTCGATGCTCATTTTCCTATCCCAGTAGTGTTAAGGGTATCTGGAGGATCTAGCATTATCGGTGAAGACCTTTCTAACGAAAAAATTACAACAAGTGTTAAAGACGCAATCAGATTAAATGTAAGTGCTCTTGCAATGTCAATTTTTGTAGGAGCAAAACATGAACACGATTCTTTGGTTAGCCTAGGAAATTTAGTTAATGAAGCAGGAGAATATGGAATTCCAGTTCTAGCTGTTACAGCAGTTGGCAAAGAACTAAAGAAAAGAGACGCTAGATATCTATCCCTTGCATGTAGAATTGCCGCTGAATTTGGAGCTCATATGGTAAAGACTTACTATTGTGATGACTTTGAAAAAGTTGTAAACAGCTGTCCTGTGCCAGTGATAATTGCTGGAGGACCAAAGCTGGCAGAAAAAGAAGCATTAGAGCTAGCATTTAATGCGATCAAAGCTGGCGCCGTAGGAGTAGATATGGGACGAAACATCTGGCAATCTGATCATCCAGTTCCTATGATTCGTGCTGTTAGAGCAATTGTACACGGGCATCAAAATGTCACACAAGCTTATGACTTTTTTAAAAAACTTGTCAAAGAAGGACCAACACAAAATAATGAACCACAAAAAGTAAATAAACCAAAAAAAACTAAACCAAAAAGAAAATCAAAGTAATTTTTAAAAACTAATCAATGATTTTGTAAATACTATTCTTTAATTTTTGATAAATGAATATGAACAATTTTCCAAGTTGGTTTTTTTACCAGAACAAAAGTTGCTCTACCTTGAATAGTGATGTATTCTCCTGTGTAAGCCTTATTATCAACGAGCATTCCTTTTTGTTGTAATTCAAAAGCAACAATTGCAGTTTCACCAAATATGCTAATTTTAGGATTTTTTATTTGATAATCATAATCTGAAATGCTTACAAATCTTAATTCTTCAAGGACCATACTTGTTGTGTAATCTTTAAGATCATAGGGAGGCATGTCACTAAAACTAGAAAAGGCCGAATCATTTAGCTGAATTTCACGAAGTGGCGCAAAATTTTTTGTTTTACCTGTTTCAAAAAACGTTTCGATTATTTTGATGATTTGTTGTGTTTCTGACAAAATCAATCTTAATTGTTTTGATATACATCTAAGTCTTGTGCGTTTTCCTTTAATTTGTTAGATTAACTTGAGCTGGCTTTAAAATAATCAAAATTTATTCCTGACAAATTCTGAGGTTTTTTCTAGCAATGTTTATAAATTATTTCAGAATGCATTAATTGACTATGGGAAAATCGAGTCAAACTAGCACTGTAGGTATTTTATTGCTAGTTGACCTGAAGCTGTAAACTTACAGCCTAGTTTTAACGATTAAAATTATGGTGAATATATTTGGGTAATAATAATATGGAAAATATGATTGGCGCAAGAGCATTAATGGTAGCTTTAGAAAAAGAAGGCGTAAAAGAAGTATTTGGTCTACCTGGTGGTGCAAACCTTCCAATGTATGATGAGCTTTACAAAAGCAATATCCGACACATCTTAGCAAGACATGAACAATCAGCTGCACACATGGCTGACGGTTATGGTCGAGTTAGTAGAAAACCTGGAGTTTGTTTTGCAACTTCAGGACCTGGGTCAACAAACCTAATTACAGGTATTGCAACTGCCCAAGCAGATTCTGCACCAATGGTTGCAATTACTGGACAGGTACCTGTTAAAATGATTGGGCGTGATGCTTTTCAAGAAAGTGATATCATTGGAATGTCAAACCCCTGTGTAAAATATGCTTTTCAACCACGAGACCCTTCAGAAATTCCTGAAGTAGTGAAAAAAGGATTTTACATTGCATCAACAGGAAGACCTGGGCCTGTTTTACTTGATATTCCAAAAGATGTACAACAAAACGAAGGAAAGATGACTTTTCCTGACGAGTTTAAAATTCGTGGATATCATCCTTGGACAGATCCTGATATTGCCAATATCGAAAAAGCAATAGATATGTTACTTTCTTCTGAAAAACCAATAATTTTATCTGGCGGCGGTGTAATAATTTCATCTACCTTTCCTGAATTACAATCTATTGCAGAAATGTTGATGATCCCTGTTGTTACAACGTTCAAAGGAAAAGGATCTTTTCCTGAAAATCATCCACTTTCTCTTGGACCAATAGGCATGCATGG
>SDBS01002582.1_pt1 | contig 18053 bp, 31 predicted proteins | sample 2277091 | NCBI WGS metagenome assembly SDBS01 (sample SAMN10404972, study PRJNA504765) | marine sediment metagenome | isolation source: marine sediment core GS10_PC15, 163 cmbsf | place: Arctic Ocean: Southern Knipovich Ridge | collected 2010 | reverse complement strand
GGTACCACCGATGACGCCGCCGCCATCCAGGCGGCAGCTGACGATATTCCCTCCGGTGGAGGTAAGCTCTACTTCCCCGAGGGTGTCTACGCAATCAACACGACCATCACCCTCCCGGGTGTGGACGTTCATGTTGAGGGCGCTGGACGCAAGGCATCAGAGGTTAATATCGGGTCAAGTGTCATCGCGGCCTTCACGGTGAATGCCGACAAGGCCTACTCGTTCTCGAATATCACCCTCGACGGAGACAACACGGTCGGCCAGATCGGCATCTTCTTTGGTGCCTCCATATTCGGCACCTTCATGACCACCATCGACACGGTGGACATGCTTGGCATCGAGACACAGTTGGAGCTGAACGCCTCAGCTTTCGTATGGTTCTTCCTGTCGAACTGCTTCTTCACCAACGGAGCAACGACTCCGGTCTGCATCCAGGGCGCACAGACATTCCTCCACGCTGTGAACTGTCGCCTCGAGGGCGGCGGCTACCTGGACGATTGCGACGCCATGTTTGTAAATTGCTCACTATCCATGTCGAGTGGCGCAGATTTCGCCAAGCTCTACATGTCGAACTGTAATCCGGTGGGTGTTGTCGGCGCTTTCGCGATCACCCCTACCGGCGACTTCTCCATCGTTGGCTGCCGCCTGACTGAAACGGTCGCCACTCGGTTTATCGATGTGGGGGCCAGCGTCGAGGGCGTGATCGCCAACAACTTCTTCGACGGCGCGGGGAGTTCGGAAGACATCCGGACCGCCTCGACGGTGGGCATCAAGGTTTCCGGCAACAGGGGAAGCGTCGTCGTTACCGAGACGGGCAGCGCCGACAACAACAGCTACTCTGACAACGAGGGCTTCGATGGCTCAACCATTATCGGAGCTCTTTCCGTTGTTGATGATGCAAACACCAGGGCCATTACCACCACCCCGATCACCCTGGATCGAGATGACCGCACACTCCTGGTTGACACAACCGTAGGGGATATCACCCTGAATCTTCCCACGGCTGCTTCTGCACGGTTTAAGATCTACACGATCAAGAAGATTGATGCAGGGGTGGATACCGTTATCATCGATGGAAACGGTTCCGAAACGATCGACGATGCAACAACCAAGGTTTTAGCTGCTCAATACGAGAGCATTACAATCCAATCAGACGGAACTGATTGGTGGATCTTATAATATGACTTTTAGGCCAAGTCCTTTTGAGTCCGCATCCGGAGTTGTTGTTTACGCAACGAAGAACTCTGGAGACAGTAACAACCGATACCAGGTTGATTCTGATGGGGTTGCCTCGTGGGGATCTGGTAGCGGTGCGGTGGACGTCTCCATATCCAGGGGTGGAGCCGACCAACTTGACCTGGCAGCCGGTGATAGCTTTCACGTTCTTTCCGGACATGTTCGCGTTGGTGGAACTGGAGGAACGGGAGACGCTTATATCGACCTTGACGACGGTTCCAGCGTAACTGCTGGTGGTTCTGGAGAGGTTCGCTTCCGCTCCAACGCTGGTGTATTTGAAGTGTCGGAGAACGGAGCGGCGTTTGCCGCTCCGGGTGGTGGGGGGGTGACCGACTTGCAGGGAGCCTACGACGGTGGGGATGACATTCTCGTCGTATCTGGCACCCCGGTTCTGCTTAAACTTAGCTCTATAGTAACGCCTCCGACGACCAGCGCAGACACGGCCCTTATGATTATAAAGAACTTCTCCATAGGTCTGAACGTGGAGATGTCTCTCATCTCTGGCGCAAGCGCGAGTGCCTTCTTTAACTTTGGTAATGCCGCCGATGAGGACGCTTTTTACCTGGAATATAGTTCTATTGCTTCCCAATTCAATATGTATCACGGGACAGCTCAGAGTTTAACCATTACATCGAACGGGGTTATCATAAACAACCTCTTGGAGAATGCGGTTGATTTCCGTATTAAGAGTGACACCGTAGTCAACTTCTTCCTTGCAGACGTAGGCAACGAACGTGTTGTCATGCAGCTTGATGGCGGATCGCTACCCGGGATTGGCGCGAACACCGCCTTTGTTTTTGCGAAGTCGCTTCTGGGTGCAGCTAACGTTGAGATATCCCTAATTGCTGGAGTAGATGGAAACGCCACCATTAACTTTGGTGATGCCTCTGACGAGAACGCAGGTTTCCTTACTTACGACAACACCCAAAATGACTTCTCCATATCAGTTGCCTCTGGAACCCAAGTCATGACACTGAGCAGCACTGAGGTTGTCATAAATGATGCTGGGATAGCTACTCTGGATCTAAGAGTTGAGGGTGACTCGCTTGACAGGCTTATAGCTACTGATGCTAGTGGAGCTACAGAGTGTGTTATTCTTATTACTGACACAGCACCCGACTTACAGACGATGGACCGTGGGGTGTATTGGGGTAGTGTGACGACTGAGCCTACCGCTGCTCCGGCTGGTGGGGCGTTCTTGTATGTCGATGCGCTTGGTAACTTCCAAGAGATGAACGAGGCCGCTGAAATCGGAGAGCTTGCAGTTGTCGAGCGTCGTGAGTGGTGGTGGCAGGTAAACGCAAATGATACAACTGCTGAAGCAGTAGGATTGGCTGCTCCCACCGCAACCGGATCAGCAGCACAGAATGATGGGGCTACAGGACCTTTTATCCAGTATGACACATCCTCAAGCATCAATAGTGATGCCGGTTGGAATGGTGCTTCTACCGGTATTCGTGCCGATTGGAATCCTGTCATGACCGCCTACGTTGCTACAGATGCTGTCATTACATCTGTAAGAATTTGGGTTGGAATGTTTAGTGCTGATCCCATGGGTGCTGCCGATCCGAGTCTTCATATTGCGGCTTTCCGTTATGACACGGTTGCCGATGGAACTGCCTTCTGGCGTTGTGTGACCGAAGATGGAACGACAATCAGCGTCACGATAACAACGATTGCTATTGCTGTCGATACTCCCTATAACCTGCGGATTGATGTACGGGATAAGACATCGATTAAGTTCTATATTAACGGGATTCTGGCAGCGACGAAGGGTGTCAATCTTCCCACCACAACCACTGATCTTCAGGTACATGCGGAACTTCGGAATCTGACTGCTGCTTCGAGGTTCTTTAACCTGAACAAGGTCCATATGACTACGAAGTAATCGAGGTAATCTATTGTCATTACCGCTAATGCAGCCTACAATCTGCGGGTTGACACCAAAAATAAGATGAAATTCGGGAGGATATAACAATGGCAAAGGGAGACCTCACGGCGCGGTTCCACAAGGGGCATTTTACCGCCATCCCGGACGAGGAAGGCGTTCCGATGATTAAGTTTGTCGGTGAGTGTCGTCGGGAAATGGAAGCGGAGAACGGAGAGAAGGCTGACCTGGGTGGGTGTGTTAAGAGGCTCCATCTTCCCCGTGCAGAGTTCGATGCGCTGATCGCCAAGATGATCGTCGAAATCAAGAAGGACGACCAGTTCAAGGATTTGAAAATTTCCTGATCCCGGCAATCTCTTAATCTGAAAGGGAATTCTTGATGGGCAAGACCAGGCGCGTCGTTCTCAGCCCAGAACAATGTATGACCCTGTACGGTGAATTACTCTCGACCACCGAACTGGATCGAAGGAGTGGCAAGGCTCTGGACGCGCTGGATGACGAGCTTGGAAAGATCGTGAACTCCCACACCCCCAATCTTGACGGGAACGTGAAGTTTCAACGCCCCGAAGAGACGGCTGAAGCTGATTTCTCATTTAGGGCCATGCTGGGAGCGAAGATTACTCTCGTTCAAGCCATTGCCGGATTGGGGAAAGCGAAGACCAAGGCCACTTACGGCTTTAAAAAATATTCGCTTACTCCCATCGTTATGGCATTCGGGAAGAAGATGGTTGACGTTATCGCAAACGAGACCAAGCTCAAGGAAGGGGCCGAAGAGGATATCGATTGGGATGAGGAAGCCCATGAACTCGAGGATAACGGGACTCCGGAAGCGGAGCCTAAAAAGGCTCCCGAGAAGGAGTCCGTATCGTCTTAAAACAACCATAATGAGGTGTCGCTTTGGACATATTCTTAGCCCTACAAGAAGGGGGACGCGACGGTCAACACCGTGACCATCGATGTGAGCGGTGCCAAGACGATCGATGACGCGACAACCTTGGTTCTTACAACCCAATATGACTCTGCTAGGATTCAATCCGACGGAACTGGATGGTGGAGAATTTAGATGTCGTACACTCCTGATATTCTTAGATTTAATGGCCGTATTCAGAGAGACTCTAATACCACGATTTCCTTGCGAGAATACAAGGGTAATTCCTGCTATGTATCTGGAGAGTATGTTTATCCGGGTGCAGGTGGGATTTCTTTAGTCACTACCGACAACCTTATCAATTCGACCGGAGGGGATGCGGCTTCGGCTATGGCCTCCGGCACGGTTTACAACATATACATATCAAACAGTAAAGCAACTACATTCCCGTCTGATCTCAGGGCCAGTACAACCGCGCCATCTCTTGTTGCCGGGGTAAAGTATCTGGGGACTTCCGGTAACGCACTCAACTGGCGGTTCGTTGGATGGGTACGTACCAACAGCAGCACGGAATTTGTGAATACGGAAGCGAGCCGAGACGTCGTCAATTATTACAATCGGATTTGGGTCAAAGGCCGCGCCAATCCCGCCTACGTCGATGATAACGCCTTGACCACGTACACTTTTGCCTCGACCAACTGGGGTGCGGCCAACGGGGGCACGGGAAATCAAATTGCATTCATTGGCAATGGGGAGGATGTTGTCAGGTCAGTTGCCACGTTGGTGGGGGATCATGACAGCGCTGCCGCCAATATGAGCGTTGGGATTGGTCATAGCAGTTCGACGCAACCGGAATCCGAAGCGACCCAAAGCGTAGCCGTAGCCGATGAATTAATTTCGTGTACGTGTTCGGATGCTTTTAACGTGCCTGCTGCGGGGGTTTTCCATTCGCTTAACCTTTTGCTTTTGACCAGTGACACAACAACTTTCACGATTGCCGCTGATGTCGGTAGGAGTGGCGCGGCTGCCGATGTTCGGAGCACGCAAATCGAGGCGATGATTCCAATTTAAGGACTGGTGATTCAATGAAAGCCATCCGGATTCCGCATCCCTTCAAGCGAAGCGAAGTCCTTGCCATCCCGGGAATCATCACCCTGCGGGCGAGTCACGATACGGATGCGGTCGGCAAGTCACGTATGGACGTCGCCTGCTATGGCGTGGTAGTGTGTGCGGATGGTGATCAAGCCACGATTCAGGTTGCCCTTGCGGGCATTCCAACACCAGCCCTTCAGGGTCGAGTTCCTACGGCTGCACAGCGTGACGTCGCGCTTGAGGCGATGGAAAAGTTAGGTTGATGATTAGTTTGAGGTTCCCTTAGTGTAGGCATCAGCCTAACGACAACATAATGAGGTGTTGCTTTGGACATATTCTTAGCCCTACAAGAAGGGGGGACGCAGCCTCCAGTGGGTTGGGTAGAAAGCGTCGTGGGGGCCCTGGCGACTGCAGTAGTGGTCTTGTTTCTTATGGTTTTGAAGGCCAAGGATACGGCCCGGGAAGATCTTCAAAAAGCAAATGAGGCCCTCATGGCTGCGAAACAGAAACAGCTTGAAGATGCCGTGGAACACGAGCGCGCGATGAGCACTCTCAGGGAACGGATTGGCCGAAGAGGAGGCACTGATGCCTGAACCAAAGAAAAAGAGCATTGACGAGCAGATTGAGGAAAGCAAAAAGCGGTCCAAAGCTGACCTGACTGAGATCCTCGATTTGGTGGATCAGGCGCCCGACGAAACAGTCAACGGGATGCTTCCTGACATAGACCGGCATCTTGAGAAAGTCAGGAAGAAGTGCAAAGATCTTCGCAACGGGGGGTCGGGCCCCCGCAACGGCGCTTTACAGTAGGATATTCGATGTCTATACTGGTGGCGCTTTTACAGGGTTAGGATTGGAGGCAGGTTGATGGCCGAAGAAACACCCGCACTGGAAAAAAAGAAGCAGAATGCGCTTCTGGAAACACTTCTAGGAGCCATCAAACTCGATTGGATCCGCCCCCTCATCTACAAGGTGGGTGGCCGCAAGGTGGCTGTGGGTGGGGGTGCCCTGGCTGTCATCAACTCGATCGTCGCGACCGGCATGTCCGACTGGCCCAAGGCGATCGCCTGCTTCTCAGCTGCCATGGTCGCAGGGATCACAGCGTTCGCAATCAGTTACGAGGATGGCAAAAAGGTAAAAGCGTAACAATACGCTGGAAAGGGACTGGCACATGAAACGGCTTGCTCTGGGGTTTGGTGTAGCTTTGGCACTTCTGTCGTCTGGCTGCTGCGGGGTCCTTTCCCGCGAAGCAGCCTTCCTTGATGGCGTCAAGCAGTACACTACGGAATCGGGGATGCTCAAGGAGTACGAGGCGTACATCGACGCGGATCCGAACCTGAAGGCGAGTACCAAGGAGATTCGCAAGGACACTCCCGCCGGCCTTCGGGCGCTTATCGCCCAGGAGGAAGAGGCGCTCAAGAAAGACGACTAATCCATCGAAACCAGACGGGAAAGGAAACTGCTGATGGCTGACGAAGTGGACAAGATCGCGGATCAGGTCTTTGACGTTTTCAAGGATGCGCTCAAGGGGTTCGTGGAAGACCAGGAGGTCGACACGTTCGCCAAGGAACGGATCAAGAAATACGCCCAGGAGTCGTGGTACGCGATGAAAGCCTCGTCGGACGCCGAGAAGGCTGAGCATGAGGGCAACCTCAAACACCTTGTCGCACAGGCGCGTGGTGAAGCACGACGACTCCAGATTGCCATTTCAAGCGACGCCAAGGAAGCGGTAGGCTCCGTTCTCGAAACGATAGGGAACATGTTCCTCAAGGTGGCTCCCAAGCTTTTTGCAGCATTAGCTCTGTAATACGAAGGAGAGGGTTTCTATGAGACTGGGACAGATCCCACTGGCACAGCCCGGAAACCGGATCTTAGGGCAGCATAAGTCCCTTGGGTTGGCCGGATCACTTACGGTCCAGGTAAATCGTGACGGGGTCGCCGCACCCGGAGTGGCTGTCGAGGTGATCCTGGCCAATGGCTCCAGGGATGAAGCTGTGACCGACGAGAGCGGAACCTACACGATGACATATCGTACCGATGCCTATGGTATCGCTACGGTTCTCATCACGCCGCCAGCCGATGTCCAGGACATGGGCGAGGACACCGCACAGGGTGTCGATCTGGCAGGTGGGACTGCTGACGTTCTCTTTGAAATGCACAGCATTGCTCCGGTAGCAACTATGGATGAGACCAAAGGGTTGGTGGCCGGTATTGCGACGGTGGTGCTCCTAACCATTTTTGGAGCCAGTCTCTGATAATTATATGAGCGTTGAAAGCACTGTTCTGCCGCACGAGACCATGCGCCAGTGGTACACGCGCAAAACGCGTGGAGCCCTGCGGGCGCTCTTCGGCGCTACTGTACTCGTACTGGTTGCGGCGGTGCTTCTCTGGACTTTGGCTGAAATGGACTTCCTTGCCCGGATGCAGACGTTCAATGGTGCACTCATCATTCCCTGCTTCGGTGGCATTTGGATCGCTGCTTTTTTGTTCATCTGGCTCATTCCGATGCGGGAGTTGTCCTTCCGAGGTCAAGAGTCTCTCGATCGGATGGAGGCGCGCACACAGAAGGCTCTCGAGGACGAATTCATTCCAACAGCACGGGTTTGGAAGCGAATTGGTGAGCGAGTTGAACAAGTAATTCTCCCTCGCCTTGAAAACGAGCTTTTACCGCGACTTGAGAAAATTGCGAAAGAGGCTGAAGCGAGGATCGGTCCTGCCGCTGAGAGCGTGAGACGTATGGAGAATATTGCTGATGGCAAGCTTGGGCTCCTCGTCACGGAAGCTCGCGAGGCGGCTGGGGCGGTAAAGCAGTTCTTCGGACCCCAGGGAGCTCCCCCGGATCTCGATAGCGCGCTTGGGCTCATGTCGCAGCCAAGAAACGGACATCAAGTACCACCTGTGCGGAGGGTGTAGATGGTCGCACATACGTTTTTCTCGGCGTCGCCCTTCAAGCCGAAGGGGTATAACCAGGCGGTTGCTCCTGTCCATCAGCTGGGGCTTAATCTGGACGACCTGGTTGATTTCTTCGGGGATTTTCTCGGGGTTGAGGATCTCAACGCGGGTAACGTGGACGAGTTTTTGGCCAAGCTTGACAGCGTAATCGACGAGTTGCCCGTTGGCGCGGTTAAGAGTGGGTATTCTTCCCGACGGGCGGAGTGCATGGCGAAAGGCGTACCCAGCAAGTACCTGTGCCTGTGGGATCTCTTCCAGGATGTCAAGAGGACACTTCGCGACGGCGATGGAATCATACCATCTCCGGGGACGCCCCCGGCTACCCCACCGCCTCCCAGGGCTGACGAATTTCCTTGGGTTCCTGTCGGTATCGCTGCTGGTATTGGCACCGCTGCATTGTTATATTTGGTGTTCCGGCCAAGAGTCGGAGCTGGAAAGAAGAAATAGGAGGAGAGCAACAATGAACAGCACGCAATTTCAACCCGTGGTGCAGAATGGATTTTTGCCTGCTGCCAGAATCGCTGGTGGTCGGCGTCCACAGTACACTCCCTCGATAGGGAATGGCAACCAGACCTTTGCCGGCCGTGCCTACGGAACCCCTGGCTTCTTGGGGCAGGTCCAGCTGGGGCAAACGGCCGAGACGTGGTACAAGCGCGCGCGCGGAGCGTTGGAGCGCTTTCGGTTCTTGAAGAACCAGGTCCCCACCATCGACAACAAGGTCGCGCGAGACACCATCGTTTCATGGCTCGGTAGCCCGAACGTGGTGGATTCGCCGGAGTACCGGTACGCGGCGGTGCTTCAGGATTATACGTTTGATGCTTCTCCGGACAATGAGGGGATTCAAGCGTATTCCGTGGGCCGACGCCAGAGTCGCGTGGAGAAGCTCGAAGCGTACAACGATGACCTCAATGCCCGGATCGAGTCAGCGCGGGTCACCTACGGGTCGCGGGCTGTGACGGCTGCTCCACCGGGAGCGCCGGCTCCGACGACGGACCTGACGCTTCCAATCCTGGGGGTTGGTGCCCTCATTGCTGTCGCGGTCTTCTTCGGATAGGAGGCACAGACGACATGAACGTCACGACATATCGGCCTTTACAAAAGGCCGCATGGCGTCCAGCTCTTCGCGGGAAGCGTGCCATTCAGGTAGGCCAGGCTGGTGTAGAGAAACTAGGCGTCGGAGGTGTTCTGGCACCGGTTATCGGTATTGCAATTGCTGGTGGGGTGGCCTACTTGGGAATCCGTGCAGGTCTCAGGGACACCGGTGCGACCCAGTGGATTGGATGGATTGTGGGGCTCACCGGCCTCATTGCCGTCGTTACGACCGTTACAGATCTCTTTTACTTGGGCGGCCTGCCGCGGTCGGAAGCTGAGTTGCAGGTGGCAAACGGAACCGTCCAGCCGTAGGTTGTCGTTTTTTCGTGGTGTTGTAGTGAGGTGAGGTTTAACCGGACCACGATTACGTTTACTACTCTGACGGAGGAACCAAGATGGTCAAGATCAAAGGCAAGCATTACAAGCGGGTAGCTGCGAAGAAGAGTGGCGGCTGTCCGAAGGGCGCGCGTCGGTTCAAGCGCGGCAAGACGAGCGGTTGTTACACGCCCGTCAAGGCCAAGAAGCGCAAGAAGGGCAAGCGCTAGAACCCTCGTCACCAACCGCACATGCGCCGCGTCCCGCGTCTCCCATAGGGGGGCGCGGCGTCGAGGGGTCTTTGGAGTGATCTAGGGCACACGTCTAAAATCAGAACAGCTCTTCTTTTGATGGCAGAGGGTATGCTATGATGATTCCCAAAGATTGGACCGATGTTTGACTGGAGGAACGATGGCATCTGCAGAAGCTTTCAAACCGCAGGGACAAGAGTTGGCCGTCGTCAAAGGAGTGGATCCTGTTGGCGCTGAACTTGGGAAGCATGTTCGGGCCCAGGGACAGCCTCAGCCACTTCAGCCTGCCCCCCGGACCGTTCAGCAGGGGGGCGAGCGGTTTATGGCAGAGACGGCGCCGGTGCGGATGGGCGCTGCGCAGGCCCCGCCAGCCCCCGCACCCGTGGCTGCGCCGCCAGTCCCTTCGTCACCGCAGGCACGTGGACAATTCCAGCCTGCGCCTCCCGTGCCACCTGCTCCTCCACAGATGGCTGCACCGCAGCCTGCTGCACCACCACCACCGACGGGAGGGGTTGATACATTCTCGGTGTATATCGATGGCACCGGTCCTGACGGGACGGCGCTTACCACTGATGCTATTCCGGTTCAGTTCCCGGCAGGGTCGAAACTGTCGGGAATGAGGTACGAACGAGCAAGCGGATGAGCTATCCGATGGTGATGAGCTCCGAAGGGGCGCGTGATGTTGGGACGCGGCTGGAGGGGGTTGTCCAAAGTGCCCAGGAACTCGTCGCGTTTGCCGACGGTGATCCAGGACTTGCAGCCAAGGCAGGCGTCGAAGTTGCCGCGCTCGAGGCAAAGATGCTCCTAGGCGACCCGGCACTACAAAATATTCACTCGAGGGTTCTGGGGTATCAGGACCTCGGGAAGCTTGAACGCCTTGAAGGTGTAGTCACGATGGCCTCTCATCGCATGGGTGCGTGTCTCAATGCAATGGAGGCCGAGGAATCCGGGCGAACCGTTAACAATCTTGGCCAGATTATCAGTGTCACCGGTGGTGCCATTGGTATTCTCAAGAGCTTCTTATAGAAGGGGATCGATATGGCTTCGATGGGTTGAGGAATGCAGGTAACCCTCCGTTCGGCGAACGGAGAGTCTGGTCCTGCACAAGAAGAGCAGCCTCGCGCCCTTGGTTGAGGGGGCGGTGGCAGAATGCCACCTCCTCCGGAGGAGGAGAGACCACCCATCCCGCCCGGGTACACCGTGCTTCGTGGCGGGCAACAGCAACAGGGCGCTCCGCGTGTGACGGCATTGGGGAGACCCAGCGCAGTCGATCGTGCACCGGGACAGTTCATTCCAAAGGGGTACCAGACGCAGCCATTCGGTGGTGGACAGGGACTACGCCTAGGTGAGATCCCGATTTCCAATGTCCGTGCTGTACATCAGCCGACACTGGCACAGGTCACGACGGCACCTGTTCCTGGTGATGACACTGTCGCTGTGCCTCCGCCGCCTGTGCCGGCTCAAGCTACTCAATCTGTTTATCGTCGCAAGGCTTGGGGACTGCTCAAGAAAAAAGATGCGGCGGAGCTTGCCGAATACCTTGCTGAGATTGAGAAGAGGATGGTGGCGGCCGACATTCCAGTTGGGATCGTCAAACAGATCCGTGAGAAGCTCGACGCCTTCGCAGCCAGCAATGTCCAGGAGGGTGCGGAGATCGACCTGTCGGAGACGGAGGCCGCTGCTCTTGATGTCGCCATCATGAATCTGGAACAGGTTGAAAGCAAAGCGACGCCGTCCTTTGCGACCGCCGCGGCCGTCGTGGCGGGGGTCGGAATTTTGACGGTGCTGGTGGTAGGCTAGAGGCGATGATGCGGATCGATAGGGTGACAGGTTTTGCCGCAGCAACCCGGCCGTTGGGTCGGCCGGTGGCAGCCACCCTTATTGGGCCGCGGCGCATGGCGCAGCCTGCAGAAGTGATCGAATCGGAGGAAGCTCAGGGGATCAAGAAGTACATGGATGAGGCTCTACGGCAGCTTGCAGGAATCGAGCATAACTTTTCGAACCTTATTGTTGCGCTGGGGACCAGAGGCGCTGCTGAGGCCCGCAGGCAAGTCCAAGCTGCGGTGGAGATGTACCAGAATCAGTACAACCAGATCACGGGAGTGGCACGGTGAAGATCAAAGTCAGTGGTTGAGAGCTTTCAGGATTGGTTCGCCCTGTAGGGGCGGTCAAGATCGAGAAAACCAAGATGGTTAACAAGGATGTCTTGGTGGCAAAGCTCTCTGGTGCAGTGGAAGGCACTGTTGCCGTTGTTCGCAAGGGGGAAGATAATTTTCATTTGGTGGCTCCTCAGGGGTTGGGAGGGACTCGCCGAGTCGCGGCTGACTCTCTCACCGATGGTCTTCACCAAGCGGTGTATGAAATGGAAGAGAAGGCGGGAAAGCGTCAAGCCAAAGAGAAGAAAAAGAAGCAAGGAGGTCGGAAACCATGAATCAAATAGGTTTTCCAGTACAGTTCCCCACTGCAGTGGGTGAGATGCCTGCGGTGAAACTGGCCCAGCAGAATCGGAGCTGGGCTCCTGCGCGACGCGAAAACCCGATGATGGCGCGGCGCATGACTCGTCCCGTCGGTTCGAACATGTCCGGAAAGCTGGGGCAGACCGAGGCGATGCTGTGGGCCAGGGGTTCCGACATTGCGTTCTCTATTCTTACAGGCCTTGCAGCCATCGTCAGTGGTCTCGGACTGGTCGTCGAGTTTGGGAAGGGCGAGCCTGGGCGGCGCGGCGCTGCGCCGGTTGGGCCCATTCGTCCTGGCATGGTGCCGCGGGCGCCGACGGGGATCGCCGGGAAGCCGGCGCAGCCCGTATGGTACGTCATTGGAGGCGTGGTGGCGCTCTTGGGGGTCGCGAACATCTGGTCTAGCATCAATCGCGCTGCGGCGCTCCAGATACCCATGCAGGCAAACTCGACAACGGCCACCAGTTCATAAGAATAATCTGAGGAGGAATTAAGCGATGCATTTTGTATCTTATCCGGCGACGGCGATGCCGAGCCGCTGGCGTCCTGACGGGCAGGTCGGTGCAGCCCTGTCCGGGTGGACGCCTGCCCAGCGTCAGGCGTGGGCCCAGGGACGTCGCTTGTCCCAGATTTCGACACCTGTTGGTGCGCGGGAAACCCCCACGGAACTCATGGTATCGGTGGGCACGGCTCTGGCGGCCGTGGTTGCAGGATTATCTCTGGCATTCGGCGCGCCCAAAGACAAGCCCACGCTCATGTGGGTGGGGATCCTCGCGACCACCATCGGGAGTCTGAAGCTTCTCCAGACCGGGTCGAAGCTGGGCTAGACGTTCATGGAAGCAACGGCTGCGATGAAGATGCGGCCGCTCGGGCTGTCGTCGCCCGTGCGCCCGTGGCGTCCTTCACCATTCCGTCGCGGCCCGTCTCCTTACAATTTTGCAAAGGCTGGAGCATTCGCTCTCAGTCAACGGCGGAAAGAATTGTCGGGTGCTCTTTTTGATGACCCGCTCATGGCAGCCTTCCTGAATGGAGGTGCGACCATTTTGGCCGCGGCCGGTACAGCCACATTCGACAGCATTTGGCTCAAGGTGATCTCCTGGGGTGTGTTGATCGGAGCGGGCGCCCAGACGCTGGTGAGCGTAAGCCGGGTTCTTGGGAGTGAAGTATGAAGATTCCATTCAGTGAACTCTCGCCGGGAGCCTGTTTCCAACGGGGGAAACGCGGCGGCGTCCGGAAAAAGCTCGAGAACGGCCAAGTACTTACCATTTCCAAAAAAGGAAAGAAGCGCGTCAGGTCACTCAAGGGGGATCCACCCATCGAGACCGTTTCGTGCCCGCTGAAGTTTTTGGGGGAAGGTCTTCGAAAGGCTCCAGGTAGCATCATCGAGATAGGATCCCGGGAAATGCAACGCAGACGTCGCGGCTGTTAAGCGTGGAAGGAGAGAATCATGGCTGAAGAACTCATTGAACTGGGTCGCACCTGTCCGCGTGGAAAGATCCGGCGTAAGGGCTACACTCGCAAGGATGGTACCCGCGTGAAGCCCGGATGTGTCAAGGACACAGGGAAACCCGGAAAGACGCCAAAGAGCAAGAAAGTTCTTCCCAAGCCCAAGAAGGGAGATCTCTCATGCCGTGGTCGCGACTGGGGCCACAAACAGAAGGCTTCGACCCGGCGCGGGATAATCAAGTGTATTGTTGAGAAGAAGCTTCGCGGGACAGCTGATCCATGCCGCGCAGCGATCCTCGACCTGAATCTCTTGGCCAACTTCACCAAGAGGACATCGCCTTCGACGCACAGGGCGGCGCGTTCCGATATGGCTTGGGTGCGTAAACAGCGGTGGTGCAGACTCAAGTCCAAGATATCAGGAAAGAAGCGCGGCTACTAAGCAGATCCAGCTAATCGCGATGCTTGGCAACATGTATGACGCACTTGGGTGTGAAGATCGGACAGCAGTCGCTTCCGCAGGGGGCGTCGGTAGAGAATCTGCGTACTGTCGCCTTGTCACGGGCCGAGGCCGAGATGATGGTACGCATCGTCGAGAGCATCGTCGACTTTGCCCAGAACTTCCCTGTTGAGTTTCACGCCTATTGTCCCAGAGAGCGATGGATGCCGATCCTAGAGATTGCCGGCAAAAGCGTCCATCTGATCGAATCCCAGCTTTCAGCGAAGGCTGATATCATTGTCGTTCCTGCCGATCATCTCTTTGGGGTGATAGATCTTGAGGAGTGCGTCTCGGGAGCCAGGGATGCCCGTCTGTCCTCGGGAAAACTGGCGCTCATGATTTCGGCGGCCGGGATGATTGGTCAGACGCTTTTGGGTATTGGGTACCTCGCCACACCGGCCTATATCATTTCGTTGGCACTTCTGCTCGGGCGCCCTGCTGCAGCTTTTGTTAAAGAGGATCCGGAGCATCCTTTCCGCCCCGACACGCTCTCTGGTACGGGATACGACAGAATTCGCCTGGGTGACCACACTGACAAAGCCAAGGTGATTGAGAGGGTGATTGTATCCCCAGTCAACCGTACCCAGAGATTCCATTGGGGCACCGTCACCCCAACATCCTTCTTCGGGAACAAGGCCACCTGCCTGTCCAAGGGCGAGTGGCGTGTTCGCGTTGAAGGATGGGGTGGCGATCGGATCACCGTTGAAGATGGATGGCGTGTGACTGAAGGGAGTTGTGAAAACGCCAGGAACGAAATCGCCGTCTGGGAGCGCGTGAAGGGCAAGCTGCGGGATACGGGGTTTCCACCTGTGCCCGTAGACTCGGGCCACGAGGAGACTTTCTGGATCGACTACAAGGGGCCTCTCACGGAGGAGGTCTACCGACGCGCAGGACCGTTTGGCTGAACGGGTGACGCTAAAGAACATGCCGAGATGGATGCCGGCATGGACCTTCCCGGAGGGAAGGGATCGTATACGCTCTATGACATCAACGGAAATGTTGTGGAGGCGCGGCAATGAAAAAGAAACAGTTACTTGCTGACAAGCTGGCGGCCGGGACTGCGGTTGCTTCGGTGAGCGCAGCCTGGTGGCCCACCCACACCTGCTCGGTGTCCCTTTACATCAAGGCGATGTACGACATGAAAGGACGAGGCCCTCTTGGGGCAGATGCCATTCGGGTGGGCCAGGAGTGGGATAGGCATGTGGAAGATGATCATGAGCTCATGATTCAGCACACTTCGTTCGAGCTTGCGCTGGTCGAAGCAGCTAGGCGCGCCGACAGTGTGGCGATCGACCAGGCCCAAGCCTCACTCACACAGAATCTCATTGAGCAGATGATGTGGTATCCGAGTCAGCTGTCCGCTTTTCCCCAGAGGACGTTTGAAGTGCTCATGCGGGAGCACATCCGCTTGTTCCTCGAGGCCGTTATCCATAAAATGGATGGCAACAATCGGAAGGTTTCCCTGTGGGAGCGGAAGCGAGGACACAATGCGGTGTTGCTCGGTGCGCTCATGACGGAGTGGATTTGAGACTGTAATGACAGAAGCCTGCCGTCCTGGTATACCTGTAGAACTGGCTGATGGTCAGGTCATCATGCCTGACGATACGATCACATTGGCGGCGCTCTGCGAGCTCGTACCACTGCTTCTCGAGACGATGGCAGCCACGCCGCAGGGTGGTAATGGAGCTCCGACACCCGGGGCTGCGGTACCGATTGCGGGAGGGTCCGTATTCCCGCCGGCGGGGGCACCTCCAGTGCCTGGACGGCGTCCAGGCGCGATCGTCGGTGCTCCCAGCGGACTCCAAACTCAAGCTGGTGGCGGGTGGGGCGGCGGCGGCGGTGGTCGCGGCAGCCCTGGGACTCCGGGAGCCACAGGGCCGCGCGGACCTGCGGGTCCCGGCACTATTCTTCCTGTCATCAAGACGGATGGGAATTTCACCGTGGCATCCATCTCCCCGTTTGTGCCGATCCCCGGCACATCGACGAGTTTCACCACGACAAGAAACGGTGCGTCGATCTTCCTGGTGCAGGCCGTATTTGGTGGGAATACGCTGGCGGGCCTTTCAAGTGGCCAAATTGGCCTTCGGGTGGACGGGACAGATTTCCCTCTGACGGCGAACCTGATCAACACGACCGCTGCCGGCGTCGACCAGTTCCTTGCATCGGTACAGGCGTCCTTCCCGGTGACACTAACGCCGGGTGTTCACACCGCCGAAATCATCATTCGTGGAGATACCGCTTTAGGGGCACCCCAGGGGTCGCCGGTAACAGTCCAGGCGAATGCGACGATTCCTCTCGCCCTGACGATTATTCATCAGTAAAAGCATGTGGAGACCCTCTCAGTTTCGTATGGGCCTTGGCAACCCCCGGCTGGGTCAGGCAACCACGCTTACAAACAGGATGGCGGAAGCTGTGGTGGCTCAAGCTGAGCCACGACTCCGTCAAGTCATCAGCGAGGAGCGCAACAGATGGGCCGACGCCATTATGGTCGGATTACCATATGCCGGAATCTCCCTGGCAACGAGCCTTGCGACGACCTACTTCTTACCGCCAGGGGAGACGGCGTGGAAGGTTGGGGGTTACGGGGTTTCGTTGGTGACGCTCCTATATGGCGTATGGGACGCCGTCGACTCGCTCAAGGAGCCGACCCAGCCGGAACCTCGGGACGAAAAGACGGGCATTGTCCAGGATGTGATCTCGACGTTTGTCGATCCTGCAAGCAGCCAGCTGGCGCAGGATATCGTCGAAAAGGCGATGCCCCGCGTGGAGAAGATCGTGGAAGAGGAAAGCCAGAGGGCCACCGACGCAGCGCATGCTATTATTCCGTGGCTGGGAGTAACGGCCTTGGCATTTCTCGGAACCGCATACTTGGTTCCGGCTACAATGCCCCCGGCGAAGATGGCTGGTTACGGTATGGCTGCAGCATCAACGTTAGTCGGGCTTTATCAAGGCACGGAAGCAACGCGTTAATAGGAAGGGAGACGCAATGAGAAGTATGTTTACGAGGTCCGCATGGTCTCCCGCGTCGGGAGTTCTGGTCGCGTCACTTGGCCAGACGTGAGAGTTGCAGCCTGATGGCCCTGCTGTATGCAGTGGCGATGAGGAGGTTCAGGAAGATGCCCAGCCGGACCCGGTTCTTCAGCCAGCTCCGACGTACAACAAAGACACTGAAACGTTTACCACGTGGAAGGGTGTGGAACCGGAGAAGTTCCCGATCGTTCCGGTTGCTGCCGGCGCCGGAGTACTTATCCTGATTGCAGTCTTGGCATAGGAGGTCAGCGATGCAGCAAGTTTCATATCCAGTGGTTAATCGCGGCACTGCACGCATCGGCGCTGCGGAAGTCGCCGTGTGGGGTAGGTTCGCGAAGACGGCACACGTCGGCGAAGCCGCTGATGGGGGCACCTATTCGAGCTCCACTACACGTCCCAAATGTGCGTGTAAGATCCTCAATGGAGCTACGCTTGGCCAGGGCTGCTCTATTCCCACCGAAGGCTTTCCAGGTGGCGCTGCACCTAGAAGCGATGGCCCATCAACGCTTGCCGTGATTGGAGGCGTGACGGGCGCGGGCATTATTCTGGCGCTCGTAACCGGGATTTTATAAGCCAGATGCCGCGGTACCGTCAAAGCCGCAAGCACTGGGACCCCCGACGTGCGGATCCGGTATTCCAGGAACTCGCGGAACAGATAATCCGGGAGTCGGACGACATCCCGGACTTCTTCTATACAGGTGATCTTCCTCTGGGGAAGACTTGGGGGATGACATTCTCAAGGAGCCGGGACAGTGACCTAGTTGAGGTGTCAAATTTTGAATCTATTCAAAAGGATCTCGAGGAACGGTTTGGAAATGATGTAACAGTAGAGCGGTTCAACCACTGGGCGGTCGGCTGGGTGGATCGAGTAATGGTTCGAATGCTTGAAGATAATGGGAACGTTACGCCCGCTGGGATAGCTGTGCTTGAATGG